>WNGE01000261.1_pt1 | contig 67695 bp, 58 predicted proteins | sample 5400651 | NCBI WGS metagenome assembly WNGE01 (sample SAMN13153370, study PRJNA577476) | soil metagenome | isolation source: 60 cm soil or saprolite under grassland replicate 2 | place: USA:California | collected 2016-06-15 | reverse complement strand
CCGGCCGCGACTGAACGGGCGTATAACTGGCATGAGCTGGCGCACAGTCAGTCCGCTTCGCGCCTGAGCCGGACGCGGCGCGCCAGCGCCATCTGGCATCCGGTCACACAACCGGCCCACATGCCGGCAACATCAGCGTGACAGGCACCGGACAGACGTCCATATCGTGTCGCGGCGCTGTCATGCCGCTGTCACCCGGCCTGCGGCCGGGTTGCCGTCGCCTGGCTGCACAAAGGCCTTACTGCGCGCCCGTCGGAGGGAGCCTCCGCCGCGCTTGACCTCACACCCCCACCCAGAAACCAGGGGTGGTGCGAGGTCAGGCGCGGCTACGGCTCAGCAGGCAGGCAACCAGCGACCGCGCGGTGCAAGTACGGCAACGACAGAGCAGAGTGGGCAAGCGTGGATAACGCTACGTAGTCAGTGCAGTCGTGACATCGGCAGTCGCATCTTGACCGAAGCGCAGCCACGCGTCAGGATTGCACTGCAAACTTCCGCAACGCCAACGGCGGGAAGGCTCATGCAGTTAACATTCCTCGGTAAGAACACCACGGGCAACGAATCCCCTACCCTCTACGCCACCGACCGAGGCACATACGTCGTCCAGGGCTGGAAGGTCAGCGACCCACAAGCTCTCGCGCAGATGAGCGTGCCAGATCATGAGACGTGTCTGGAGATTCCGAGGGAACTCGTCAAATTCTTCCCCTCCGAGGAAGCTCCTAGGGACCGGCATGGAGAAGCTGACCTCTGAGCAGTGGGATCACCTCTTCAGCACCTTCGACCGGCACGCGTTACACCTGGAGATGCGCGATCTCTACAGCGTGCAATCCGAGCGAGAGCCATTTCGCAAGTGGCAAGCCGGAGAGCCGGACGATCTCGCCTGGCGCGAACCGTGGTTCAACACGGTAAGGACGATCACGGCAGCCGGGAAGAGTCTTCGCAGAGCGCGCATCGTCTCCGAGCCCGTGACGGACTACGTTCGCTGGGAGTGGAAGCTGACCGCGGGCAACGTCGAGGTCGGCGAAGCGGTCCGCTGGCTGCCAAGGCGGTTGGCATCGCATCTGGCACTGCCGGGCAATGACTTCTGGCTATTCGATCAGAAGACAGTCGTGTTCATCCATTTCACTGGCGATGGTGATTCGGCGGGCCACGAGTTGGCCACCGATCCGGCGGCAATCGAACTATGCGAGTCAGCCTTTGAAGCTGTCTGGACCGCCGGCATCACACACCGCGAGTACAAACCGGGCTGAGTTTGTCCGCCACCGTTCAGCGTGCGCGGGAGGCACTGGGAACCCGTCTTCGTGAGATCCGCAAAGACGCGAACCTCACCGGGCGGGCCCTGGCCCTTCTAACCGGCTGGCACCTCTCCAAGGTCTCCCGCATCGAGCACGGCAAGCAGAACCCCTCCGAAGATGACCTTCGGGCTTGGTGTCGCCACTGCGGCGCCCAAGACCAACTCCCGGACCTGATAGCCACACTCCGCAATATCGACGCAATGTGGCTTGAATGGAAGCGGCTCCTCAACGCTGGTACGAAGCGCCGCCAGCAAGCCGCTATCCCCATATTCGAGCAAACGCACATTTTCCGCAACTATCATCCCAGCGTTATCGTCGGCATACTACAGACTGCCGACTACGCTACCGAGATCCTCAAGCGTGCTGTGGAGTTTTATGATATTCCAGACGACGTCACAGAAGGTGTGGCCGCTCGCATGGAACGACAGCAGTACCTATATAAGGGTGACAGGCGATTCCATATCGTTCAGGGAGAACACGCACTCTATGCGCCGGTGGGGAATGCAGATGTAATGCGCGGACAGCTCGACCGTCTCCTTGCCATCATGTCCATGCAGCGTATTAGCTTCGGCATTATACTGCTGAAAGCTGATCACAAGCCGTGGCCTTTGCACACCTTCATGATGTTCGATGACCGACTCGTTCAGGTTGAAACCATATCGGCCGAGCTAACCGTGACACAGCCACGCGAAGTGGCGCTGTACGCCAAGGCGTTTTCTTGGCTCCAAAAGTCGGCAGTCTACGGCCGCCAGGCCCGTGAGCTAGTCGTTGCGGCCCTCGCCTACCTTGACTGACGCAAACATCTGCAAACTCGTGGTCCGTTCGTGCAACGTAGTCCTACGGTCACGGCATGGAGCGCGTGACACATCCCAGCGAGACGCACCCGCCTGGCCCAACTGCCGACCTTGAGTACCTGGCTGTTGAGCTAAACGGCCAGAACTACGAGGCACAGCTTGTTGTGCCGCACGGCAGGCGCCCGTACGTGCACGTGCGGAACCGGCATGCGGACGTGTTGACCGAGAACGTGTACGCCGGGGACGGCTGGTTTTGGTGGGGATGGGCAGAACGGATCGCCCCTGTCACCGATCTGGCCGCCGCAGCAGCAACCATTACGCGGGTTCTTCGCGCGGTGGACGCCCGGCGATGACTAGATCACCGAACTGGACCATTTATCCCCGCCCGGCGGCAGTGCGCTGCCAACGTCTGCTGCCGCCGGGCGGGCCGATTGCCACGACCATCGGACGGAGCGATGACCGCCGATGAGCATGACGTTTCGTAGGTTACGCCTGCCCGCCCTCATCACAGTGGCTGCGGTGGGCTACCGCGAGATAACCACCACCAAGACCGTCGAGGTGCGCTACACCGGGCCCCGGCAATGGTGGGACGCCTCCTGGGCCGAAGCGCCACGCCTCGCCTGGCGCACCATCCCCGAACACGCCCGGCCCGCCACCGCCGCGACGCGTTCGCGCTTCTGGAGGGCATGCGGGAAGACAACGGCAGCCTGCTGCGCCACATCGAGATGGGTTACGCGACGGCCCGCCGCCCGGACGGAACCCCGCCGTGAGCCACGGCGCGCAGGAACTGGCCGCCGAACTGTCCGCCCCCGGCGTTACCGCCGTGCCGGACGGCGAATCCGTACGCGCCTGGATCGCCGGAACCGGCACCGGCTGGGTACGCGTCGTCCCGGCCTTCCAGGGCGCCGAGCCCTTCTGGTTCTGGCGGCACAACCGGAAAACCGCGCCCACCCACGCGGCGACACCGCCGGCGCCGCCGCCAAGGTGACCCGGTTCCTCGCCGACGACCCGCCCTGAGACGGCCACCACCCCACCACCGGACAAGGATTCTGGGAGATCTCCCGTGGCAGATGACCTACCGGCGCTATCGCCGGGCAGCAGGATCGACACCACCGTGCCGCACTCGGCGCGGATCTGGAACTACTGGCTCGGCGGGAAAGACAACTACGCCGCCGACCGCGCGGCCGGCGACGCCTACACGAAGGTGTTCCCCCGCATCACCGGCATTGCCCGCGCGTCGCGGTACTTCCTCACCCGCGTGGTGCGGTATCTCGCCGGGGATGCAGGTGTCCGGCAGTTCCTGGATATCGGGACCGGGCTGCCGACCGCCGACAACACCCACGAGGTGGCGCAGCGGGTCGCGCCCAAATCGAAGATCGTGTACGTGGACAATGACCCGCTGGTGCTGGCGCATGCCCGCGCGCTGCTGACCAGCAGCCCCAAAGGCTCGTGTGACTACCTCGACGCGGACCTGCGCGACCCGGCCAAGATCCTGCACGAGGCCGCCGCAATCCTCGACTTCGCCCAGCCGGTGGCGCTGATGCTGATGGGCATCATAGGCCACATCGACGACGACGCCCATCCGATCACCCGGCAGCTTGTTAGCGGCCTGCCGCCCGGTAGCTTCCTGGCGCTGTATGACGGCAGCAACGTCAGCCCCGCGTTCAACCAGGCCCAAGACGGCTACAACCAGACCGGCGCGGCTCCTTACTATCTGCGCAGCCCGGCTCAAATCGCCCGGTTCTTCGACGGCCTGGACCTTGTCCCACCGGGTGTGGTGCCGTGTTCGCGCTGGCGCCCCGGCCACAGCCCCTTCGGCACCCCACCCGAATCCGAGACCTACGGCGGCCTGGCCCGCAAACGGTGAAAGGCCATGCGGCCGCTACGGACATGCTGATCGCGGCTATCCCGGCCGACACCACCCGCTACCGTGAGCACGCCCAAAGATCCGGGCTCGGCTGGCCGGCCGGCCCGCCACCGCCGCCGGGCGGGTGCCGCGTGCCGGTCTCCAGACCTGTACTGCGCCCTGCCCGGCCCAGGTCCCGTGCGGCCGGGTCTTTCCCCGAGTGGGCCCGGCCGCGCGGGCCTTCGGGGTCTTCGCCCACCCCCGGCAGGCGGCCAGAACGCCGGGGAATGACGGCATGGCCGTGGCCGCCCTCGCCTCGGGTGACCCCGTGCTGTGGTGCCGGGGCGGGCCCGGATTTTACCCACCTGCGGCGGGCTGGGACCCTACGCGAGGGGCGCCACCGGCAGGTAAGGGGCAGCAGCAGTGCTGCCCCGGCCGCCGGGCCAGCGTACGGCGCCCCTCGCCCCCCAGCCCGCCGCAGGCCACCGGCCAAAATCCGGCCCCGTCCCTCCCGGCCGCCCATACGCTGAGCACCGCACAAACAATCTTGAAACCAGATCGATGGTACATATTGACAGGCATGTAGAGGGGCCGCGGTGGGCCACCCAGCTCACAGGAGGGGCCGCGGTGGGCCACCCAGGTCACAGGAGGGGCCACAGGGGGGCCGCGGTGGGCCACCCACGCCATGGGGATGCGGCTAGACGAGCACAGCGAACCGGGGTTCTCTAGCAGGCTCTTACGAAGACCGCCGCAGCGCGGTTATCTTCGGCCGGTCGGTTGTGCCGGTTGTGCGTACGGGGCTGGTTGTGGCCGTCCTGGCGCGGCGCCGAGCGATAAGGCCAGCGATGGCCACGATGGCCAGCACCGCGGTAAGCGTCCAGACGATGCCCGGCAGGGGCACGTTGACCAGCTTGAGCCCGGATGCCAGCAGGATGACCGCGAGGAATGGCCGCAGTATGCTGCTCGGCGCGCGCGAGGACAGCAAGGAACCGAGCACGACACCCGGAATTCCCCCCGCCAGCAGCGCGGTCGTTACGTCAAGCCGTACATCCCCGACGATGAGGTGCGCCGCCGATGCCGCGAACACCATCGGGATGGCTTGAGCGAGGTCGGTGCCGACCATCCGGCGGACCGGCAGCCGCGGGTAGACGGCGGTGAGGGCGACGATGACGAGCGATCCTGAACCCACCGAGGTCATGCCCACCCCGAGTCCGGTAAGTATACCGATCAGTATTGTCAGAATTGGCCGCACGGAAATATCCTGCGTGGCTGACTCCGAGTCCTCCGTTTGAGGGCCGCCCGGACGCCGGGCCGCCAACGCCCGTCGGCGTGCGTCGCTGTAGGCCTTGAGGCCAATCGCCGCCGCGGCAATGATCAGGACGACCCCCGTGGCGAAGGCCACGATGTCCTGCACGGACCCGCCGCTTCCGAGCAACCGCGCCAGGAACACCCCGCTGAATGCGCTCGGCACCGAGCCGATGCACATCCAGCCCGCGATCGGCAAGTTCACCGTACCTCGGCGCAGATGGACGACCGCGCCGAAGGGCTTGGTCACCGCTGAGACAACTAGGTCGCTACCCACCGCGGTGAGCGGCGGGATGCCGAAGAAGAACACCAGGATCGGGGTCATGAGTGCCCCGCCGCCCATCCCCGTGAGCCCAACCACCACGGCGACGGCGAACGACGCTGCGGTGAGGGTCGGACTAGGCAGTGTCATGGACGTCACCTTGCCGTGGGGTCAGCCAGCCACCGGAGCTGAGCAGGTCCATGACGGCGGACACGGCGTCATGGCGGCTCAACACCGACGTGTCTATCACCAGGTCCGCGTCGTGCGGCTCTTCGTACGGGTCGGATATGCCGGTAAATTCAGTGATCGTACCCGCCCTCGCCTTGGCGTACAGGCCCTTGCGGTCTCGCGCCTCGCACGCTTCAAGTGGCGTGGCCACGTACACGAGCAGGAAATCTCCGGTCTGTTCCACCATCGCACGCACCTGCGACCTGGCCGTCGCATACGGCGCGATCGGCGCGCAGATCGCGATGCCGTGGTGGCGCGCGACCTCCGTTGCCACGAAGCCGATCCGCGCGATGTTGAGGTCGCGGTCCGCGCGGGAGAAGCTAAGACCGGCGGAAAGAAGCCGCCGGACCTGGTCACCATCGAGCAAGGAGACGGTTCGGTCTCCCCGTTCGGCAAGGGCGTCGGCGAGGTCGCGGGCGACGGTGGACTTGCCGGAACCCGACAGCCCGGTGAAGAAGATGACAAGCCCTCGCTCGTACCGCGGTGGTCGCGCCGCCCGAAGCTCGCGTGCCACAGCCGGCGGGGTGAACCAATCGGGGATCTCGCCACCCTGTTGAAGCAGCGCGGCGAGCTCGAGAGGGCTGAGGGCCTCCTGCCGCGCGGACTGCTCGATCCGCGTCACCGGCCGCCATACTTCGGCGGTCAGGTCAAAGGCCCACTCGCCTGGCATCACGACCGGTATGGGCGAACCGGGAAGGCCTGCGCCGACAGCGTCCAAGCTGCCCATTTCCTTGGTTGTCGCGCCGACCAGGGCTGCGGGTTCCAGCGTCGGCGCGAACAGGTGAGTCGCGCCGAACGCGGCGGCGATGAATGCACGGGCAAGCAGTTCCGCGCGGCTCCCCTCGCGCCCACGCGGCGCAAGCGGTATCGGGACCGCCACAGTGTCGGGGGGGAGCTGCGCGAGAGCGGCGAGCACCGCACGGACCAGGGCCTCGGGCCCCGTAACAAGCTCCGCGGGTCCAGCCACGAGCGGCAAAAGCAGCAGCCGCGCCTGCATTCCGCCGGCCAGGTGGCGAAGCTGGCCGAGTTCGCGCCGGTGCAAGGGGCCGCGGGTAAGGCAAGCGAGGACGGGTCTGGGATTCCCCGCGCCATCTCCGGCGCCGGGGCGGCCCAGTGTTGCGCGGGTGTCAGCCGGGCCTTGCCGCAGCGCACGGAACGGGCCGTGCTCGGGTGCTCGCAGTGCGCGGACCGGCCCAGCGAGCCGTACCACGCTCTGTGGTTCCGCCTGCGTCCGTTCGGTGATCTCCATTATCGCGAGCGGCGCCCCCTCTGGATCCTCCAACACCAGCGCACCCGCGCCAGGCGGGACTGCGCCTGCAGGAACGTTCAAGGTAACCGGGAAGGGGAATAGCGTGCCGTCGCACAGGCGGCCGTCGCGTGCCACGGCGGCGGCGTCGGCATCGGTCATGAACCCGTTCAGCGGAGCGAACGCGCCGGACACCAACAGCTCCAGGTCACCAAGCTGGAGCTCGTCCGGCGCCAAGGACGGCGAGCGCATCAGCTCGGCGGCGAGCCCAGCCGAAAGCGCGGTCATGTCGGTCTTCATCGGGCGCAGCCACCTCGATCCGGCACGGCTTCCTTCGCCTGAGCAGCTCCACGGCCGCGCGGCGAAGCAGTTCCCCGCTGCCAACCAGGGCGAAGCCGTGAACATGCCCGTCTAGGCTAGCGGCCACACACCGCAGGGGACATCGAAGAGCCACACCGTAGGGGACATCCAGACAAAGAGCCTGCTTGAGACCCCCCCGAACCGGCCCGCGCCGGAGGCGCGCAGGCCAGCGCAGCGAAGCGGGGTTTCAAGCAGGCTCTAAGCTGGCTCGGCTCAATGGTCGGTACGCGCCCGCGACGCGAAGATCAACCAGAGCACCCGGTCTACAGCACGCGGGCGAAACGGTCCTCCGGACGGCGCAGCACAAACAGCAGCTCGTCGTGCTGGTCGGTATATCGCCCGTGGGACACTCCCGCCGCGAACCGCCGCGCGGCCAGGAAAGTGCGCGCCGCGATTCCGGGACGAGCGACAGTGCGCACCAGTGCCTGGCGGTGCGCAATCGTCAGGCCCCGCATCAGCGCGTAGCCCTGGATCCCAGGGCCGGAAACGATCGGTTCGTACACGGCCGGATACGGGCCAGGCTCGCCGGGGCGCAGCTGCCGCCACGCGAGCTCGCGCATCCGTCCCGGTACGGTCGCGGCGACGCGGTCGGTGACGCCCGTGGCGCTGTCCCGGTCGGCGAGCCGCAGCAGCAGTATGCCGCCTGGTTTCAGCGCGGCGACGAACCGGTCAAGAACGAGCTCGGCGTGGCTGACCCGTTCGAGCAGCCCTGCGCAGTGCACGATGTCGAACGACCGCGGTGTGAGCGCTACGGTTCGCAGGTCGCCGAGGGTGACCGAATCCAGGTCGCTGCGCGCGCCTGACACCGCACGGGTGAGCGGATCGTCGTGATCGACCCCGGTGACGCGGATCTCGAAGCCTGCCGTGCGCAGCCGGTCCACCCCGAGGGTCTCGGCGGGTCGGCCACATCCGGCCTCAAGGAGGCAGATCGGGCCGTTGCCCCGGTGGTGGGCGTAATCGTGCACGCTCCGGACGAAAATTCCTGCCCCGTCCGGCAGTTCCACCGTCTCCAGGCCCCGCCGGAGCACGTTCGGTCCCTCCGGCGGCGTCGGCCCTCCGCTGATACGAGCCATGGTTACATAGAGTAACCTCGATAAGCTCAACGTGAGGTAACTGAGCCAGAACTACTTGAGCCAGAATGAGCAAGAACTACTTGAGCCAGAAGTAGTGAGTGCCAGAACTGAGGCAGGGCGCGACATCGATGGCTCCTGGATGGGGGGTCATAGCCCCGTGGAACGGGCGCTCTAGACAGGCCCTAAGCTAGTCAGGTAACCCCCGTGCCGCCCGGCTCGGGGATCTTTGTGCTGCCCGCGAATGAAACCATGACGCTTGCCGGACTTCTTGGCCTAATAACCGAAGACCCTCAGCTGCGCGAGGCACTTGACCACGCCCGCTCTTCGCGCGGCGGTCAAACAGGGCGCGGTGGTCAAGCAAGCGGTGACTTTGCCGCACCGCCCGCCCTTCGCCCGTTCATAGCCGCCGCGCTGGCAGCAGACCCCGACGGCGGAGGTCCACCCGGCGGGGCGGCGCGGTTCGTGCTCGCCGTGACCGCCACGGCCCGGGAGGCCGATGACCTCACCACCGCACTGAGCTCGCTGCTCCCTGCGCACGCGGTCGCGTGCTTTCCCGCGTGGGAGACGCTTCCGCATGAGCGGCTGTCACCGCGCTCCGACACGGTCGGCCAGCGGGTCGCGGTGCTGCGCAGGCTCGCCCATCCCGATCCAGGCGATCAAAACGCAGGCCCGATTCGCGTGCTGGTCAGTCCCGTGCGCAGCCTGCTGCAGCCCATTGTCGGCGGTCTCGGCGACGTCGAACCGGTACGGCTGCGGCCGGGCGACCAAGCTGACCTCGACGACCTGCTCGCCCGGCTCATCGATGCGGGCTACACCCGCGTTGACATGGTGGAAAAGCGCGGTGACCTCGCGGTGCGGGGCGGCATCGTGGATGTTTTTCCGCCCATCGAAGAGCACCCGCTGCGGATCGAATTCTTCGGCGACGAGATCGAGGAGATCCGCTATTTCAAGGTCGCTGACCAGCGCAGCGTGGAGGCGGCCGACGGTGGGCTCTGGGCGCCGCCGTGCCGCGAACTCCTGCTGACCCCTGCGGTCCGTGATGCTGCCAAACGGCTGGCCGCGGAGCATACGGGTCTTGCCGAGGTACTCGGGAAGCTGGCCGACGGGATCCCGGTCGAGGGCATGGAGGCTTTCGCCCCGGTACTCGCCGAACGGATGGACCTCCTGCTCGACTACCTCCCGGCGGACGGCTGTGTGCTCGCCTGCGATCCGGAACGCATCCGTACCCGTGCTGCCGATCTTGTCAGGACGAGTCAGGAATTCCTCGAGGCGTCCTGGGTGAACGCCGCCGCCGGCGGGCAGGCGCCAATCGATCTTGGCGCAGCGGCGTTCCGGCCCATAACGGAGATCCGCGCCGCCGCTGACGGGCTCGGCCTCGCGTGGTGGACGGTGACTCCCTTCGGGGTGGACGAGCCTGACGCTGTGGACTTCAGCCAGCGGCAGCCGTTCGGGACGGTGCCGACCCGAGGGGCCGCAGCGCCTGCCGGGGGACACCCGCGAGCCCCCGACGGCCCGGAGCCTCCCGCAGGCGCCGCAAGCGGCGCACATCCACGGCAGTCGTTCGGGATAAATGCCAAGCCGGCCGAGGCCTACCGGGGCGACACCGCGCGTGTCCTTCGCGACGTTCGGGCCTGGCTCGCCGATGGCTGGCGGGTCGTGCTGGTCACCGAGGGCCATGGCCCGGCCCAGCGGCTGGCCGAACTGCTACGCGACGGCGGTCTCGGTGCCCGGCTCGCGGATCTTCCCGACCCCGCGCAACCGCCCGAGCCCGGCGTTCCCTACGTCGCGACCGGGCTTATCAGGCACGGCTTCGTGTGGCCGGGCGTGCGCACCGCGGTGCTCACCGAGGATGACCTGGCAGGCCAGCGGGCGAGCACCAAGGACATGCGGCGGCTGCCCACCAGGCGCCGAGGCGGGATCGATCCGCTGCGGCTGCGGCCCGGCGACTACGTCGTCCATGAGCAGCACGGTGTCGGCCGTTATGTCGAGATGACGAGCCGCACGGTCCAGGGCGCGACCCGCGAGTACCTGGTGATCGAGTACGCGCCGAGCAAACGTGGTCAGCCGCCCGACCGCCTGTACGTGCCCACCGACCAGTTGGACGAGGTCACCAGGTACGTGGGCGGCGAGGCGCCGACGCTGCACCGGCTTGGCGGTGCCGACTGGGCGCGTGTGAAGGGACGCGCCCGCAAGGCCGTGCGCCAGATCGCCGGTGAGCTGATCAGGCTCTACTCGGCCCGAACCGCCTCCCCTGGCCACGCGTTCGCGGCGGACTCGCCGTGGCAGCGGGAGCTTGAGGACGCCTTCCCCTACGTGGAAACGCCTGACCAGCTCGCGGCCATCGACGAGGTTAAGCGTGACATGGAGCGGCCGGTCCCCATGGACAGGCTCGTCTGCGGCGACGTCGGATACGGGAAGACGGAGATCGCGGTGCGCGCCGCCTTCAAGGCGGTGCAGGACGGCAGGCAGGTGGCGGTGCTGGTGCCCACGACCCTGCTTGTGCAGCAGCACATGTCGACGTTCTCCGAGCGTTATGCGCCGTTTCCTGTGATGGTCAAGCCGATGTCCAGGTTCCAGAGCGATGCCGAGGCGGCGAGCGCGCGCCGCGGGCTCGCCGACGGCTCGGTGGACGTGGTGATCGGCACGCACCGGCTGCTGTCGCCCGACACCAGGTTCCGTGATCTCGGCTTGGTCGTGATCGACGAGGAACAGCGGTTCGGCGTCGAGCACAAGGAGTACCTGAAGCGGCTGCGTACCGAGGTCGACGTGATGGCCATGTCCGCGAACCCGATCCCGCGGACGCTGGAGATGGGCCTGGCGGGAGTTCGCGGGATGTCGACCATCCTTACCCCGCCGGAGGAACGGCATCCCGTGCTCACCTTCGTCGGACCTTACGACGACAAGCAGATCGCGGCGGCCATCCGCCGCGAGCTGATGCGTGACGGCCAGGTGTTCTTCGTGCACAACCGGGTGTCAAGCATCGACAAGGTGGCGGCAGGCGTGGCCGAGATGGTGCCGGAGGCGCGCGTGGCGGTCGCGCACGGCCAGATGAACGAGCACATACTCGAACAGATCATGGTCGACTTCTGGGAGCGGAAGTCCGACGTTCTGGTCGCCACGACAATCGTCGAGTCCGGTATCGACATCCCGAACGCCAACACGCTCATCGTGGACCGCGCAGACGTTTACGGGCTGTCCCAGCTGCACCAGCTACGCGGGCGGGTCGGCCGGGGGCGCGAGCGGGCCTACGCGTACTTCTTGTTCCCCCCGGAGAAGCCGCTCACGGAGACCGCGCACGAGCGCCTGGCGACGATTGCCCAGCACACCGAGATGGGCGCTGGCATGTACGTGGCTATGAAGGACCTTGAGATCCGCGGCGCCGGCAACCTGCTCGGCGGCGAGCAGTCCGGGCACATCGCCGGGGTGGGTTTCGACCTGTACGTTCGGATGATCGGCGAGGCGGTAAGCGAACTGAAGGGCGACGGCCCGGCGGAGCGGCCCGAGGTCCGGGTGGAACTGCCGGTGAATGCGCACATCCCGCATTCCTACATCGGCGGTGAACGCTTGCGGCTGGAGGCGTACACGCGGATAGCCGCGATCGACTCCGACGACGAGATCGTAGCGGTACGCGACGAACTGACCGACCGTTACGGGGCGCCGCCCGAGCCGGTGGAGAACCTTTTGGAGGTCGCCAGGCTGCGCTCGCGCGCGCGCCGCGCCGGGCTCACCGACGTTCGCCTGCAGGGTAACTTTGTGCGCTTCGGGCCCGTGCAGCTGCCTGATTCCCGGCAGGTCCGCGTGCAGCGGCTGTACCCAAAGACCGTGCTCAAACAGCAGGTGCGTACGATGCTCGTACCGGCGCCGAAGACCGCGTCCGCAAGCGGTCGCGCGGGCGGCCACGCAGGCGGCCACGCAAGCGGTCCTGTGGGCGGTAGGCCGCTGCGCGACGCGGAACTGCTCGCGTGGTGCCGCCAGCTCGTTGAGACCATTTTCGATGGCGCGGCTTTCGATGGTACGGCGCCGGGTGGACCGGGCGGCGCGGTGTGACGGCCGCGCCTTGGATGGCGCGGCGGGGCGGCCGCGCCTTGCGCGAAAGGTTGTGACGTCGCGTGTTCCGCACCGTGATCAGAAGTGTCGGCGCTGCGGCGGCCCTCGCCGTGCTCGTCTGTTTGGTCGGCTGCGGTCCGGTCCGGGTGGGCGCCGCGGCGATCGTCGGTACGCAGCGGATCTCGACATCGACACTGTCGGGTGAGGTGGCGGACCTGAACGAGGTGTACCAGGCGCACCCGGCCTTGCGGCGCAATGTGCAGTACACGACGGCGCAGATGCCCCGGCTCGTGCTGATGTGGCTGGTACGTTTCCGCGTGATCTCCGACATCGCGCGCCATAACGGCGTCCAGGTGACAGCGGCGGATGCGCAGGGCGCCCTGGCCACAGTGAGGGCGCAAGCTGGGCAGCAGGCGGGTGCGCCCGTCAGCTCGGCGCAATTCGCGCTGCTTTCGGCCGTTCCGCCCAGGATGGCCGGCCAGTTCGGCCGTTACCAGGCGACCATCGAGAAGCTGGCCCTCCTCTACACGGGCGCGAAGAACCTGTCGTCGCTGACCCAGGCGCAGCAGCAGCAATTCTCGAAACGGATCCAGGCGGAGCTGGCCGCGGCGGTCAAGCGTCTGAATATCAAGATCAATCCTAGGTTCGGGCGGCTGAATGCTGCTCAGCTGTCCATCGTCGCCACGCCTGACAGGCTGTCGCGGCCGGGGACGTCCGCGTAGTGCCGGGTCCGGACAGTGCCGCGGGCCTGGCTGCCGCTGGCGTGGTCGTGCTCGTCACGAGCCCGCGGGTCGCGCCCGGCCTGCTGAGCCTGCGGGCCTGGGAAACACTCGGCGTCGCGGCCAAGATATTGACAGGATCGGCGGCTCATCCGCAGCTTGCCGCGCTCGAGCAGGCAGGCATCTGCTGGGAGCTTGCGCCAACGGAACCCGCCGCTGACCGCGCCCGCCGGCTGGCCAACCTCGCCGCTGCCGCCGCTGGCGCACCCGTGGTGTGGCTCGCGGCGTCCTCGGGTGACGAGGACCTGCTGAGCGCTCTGGCCGGCACCAGTTCGGGTGCCACGGTGCTGCATGGCTCCCACGACCTGGCGGGGAGTCACATGCTCGACCTCGTCGCAACCATGGATGCTCTTCGCACCGGCTGTCCATGGGATGCCAAACAAACCCACCAGACCCTTGCGCCGCATCTGATCGAGGAGTCCTATGAGGCTCTGGAGGCGCTCGAGACCGGCGAACCGCAGGCGCTGCGGGAAGAATTGGGGGATGTTCTGCTTCAGGTGGTGTTTCACGCACGGATAGCGGCAGAGCGACAGGACGGCACCGGCTACACCATCGACGACGTGGCCGATGCCATTGTGAGCAAGCTGGTGCGCAGGCACCCGCACGTCTTTGGCGAGGTGCACGTGTCCAGTGCCGATGAGGTCAAAACCAACTGGGCGGCGATCAAGGCAGCGGAACGGGAGGAGAAGCACGGTGGCCCAGGATCCGCGCTTGACGGCATTCCGTTCGGCCAGCCAGCCCTTTCCCTGGCCGCGCAGCTGCAGGGCCGCGCCGCTGCCGCAGGGGTTCCCGCCGACGTCGCCAGGCTCGGCGATGTCGCCGACCTCCCCGGCGGCGCTGACGTCGGTGAGGATCTCGGCGGCAAGCTCTTCGTCCTGGTCGCGGCGGCGCGCGCGGCAGGTCTGGACCCGGAACTCGAGCTGCGCGCGGCGGCGCGACGATTCAGCGATCGTTTCCGATCCTGGGAACAAGCGGATGATTCCGGTTGACCTGCTAAGTGGCGTGGGGTCGGCGGTGCCGGCCGGCGTGGCCGCTGCGGCCACAGCACACGCTCTACTAGGCTCCAATGCGGACATGTTGACCCTCGCGACGACCAAGGAGCAGTAATGGCGTCCATCGATGCCATCCATGCCAGGCAGATTCTCGACTCGAGGGGCAATCCGACCATCGAGGTCGAAGTACTGCTGGACGACGCGTCGCTAGGCCGCGCGGCCGTGCCGAGCGGCGCATCCACGGGAACCTTCGAGGCCGTCGAGCGGCGTGACGGCGGAAGCGAATTCGGCGGCAAGGGCGTCCAGGACGCCGTCACGGCCGTGATCGACGAAATCCAGCCGGAGCTTCTTGGCCAAGATGCCGACGATCAGCGGCTGATCGACTACACGATGATCGACATGGACGGTACGCCGAACAAGGAACGGCTTGGCGCGAACGCCATCCTCGGGGTGAGCCTGGCCGTCGCGAAGGCAGCCGCGGACTCGGCAGGCCTGCCGCTCTTCCGTTACCTCGGTGGGCCAAACGCCCACCTGCTTCCGGTCCCCATGCTGAACATCCTCAACGGCGGCGCTCACGCCGACACCAACGTCGACATTCAAGAGTTCATGATCGTGCCCATTGGCGCGCCGACCTTCGCGGAGGGGCTCCGCTGGGGTGCTGAGACCTACCACGCGCTCAAGTCCGTGCTCAAACAGCACCACCTGAACACCGGCGTCGGTGACGAAGGGGGCTTCGCTCCCGATCTTGATCACAACCAAGCCGCACTCGACCTGATCACGGAGGCCATCGGCAACGCCGGATTTGCCCCCGGCGAGGACATCGCGATCGCCCTCGACTCCGCGGCCTCGGAGTTCTACTCCGAGGGTGCGTACGTCTTTGAGGGGTCGCAGCGGTCCGTTCAGGAGATGACGCAGATCTACACCGAGTGGCTGACCGCGTATCCGATTGTCTCGCTCGAGGACCCCCTCGCCGAGGAGGACTGGGGCGGCTGGCGAGAGCTCACCGCAGCCATCGGCGGAAGAGTGCAAATCGTCGGTGACGACCTCTTCGTGACCAATCCGGAACGGCTGCGCAGGGGTATCGCCGAGAACGTCGCGAACGCGCTGCTCGTGAAGGTCAACCAGATCGGCACGCTGACCGAGACGCTCGACGCCGTTGAACTGGCCCATCGCAGCGGCTACCGGTGCAAGATGAGCCACCGCTCGGGAGAGACCGAGGACACCACGATCGCCGACCTGGTTGTGGCCACCGGATGCGGCCAACTGAAAAGCGGTGCGCCAGCGAGGTCCGAGCGGGTCGCAAAGTACAACCAGTTGCTGCGCATCGAAGAGGTACTGGACGACGCGGCGGCATACGCTGGCGCGACTGCCTTCCCACGTTTCAGCTGGGCAGGCTGATCACCGCGGACGCACGCGACGGAACGGTGGCCGGCTGATGACAACCGAGCATGGCAGCGGGCCGACCGTACCCGTCGGCGACGACACTTCGGGCTCCCGCTCGACGGTGCCGCCTTCCGCCGCTAGCGTTCACGCGCCGCGCTCGGCTGCCGCGGCCAGGCCCCGGCTCACCAGCCGGGCCGCAGTGCTCGCGGTAGTAATGTGCGCGATTGGGCTGAGCCTCGCGTATCCGGTCAGGGAGTACATCGCTCAGCACCGCCAGATTGCTCAGCTGGAAGCGCAGCACAAGATGGAAGAGGCGCAGGTGCGCAGCCTGCAAGCGGAGCAGCAGCACCTTACCGACCCCGCCTACATCGAGCAGCAGGCGCGGGCCAGGCTAAACATGTGCCTGCCCGACGAGACCTGTTATGTCATCGTTGATGGCCGCCCGGGCAGCGGCCTGCCCCAGCCACCACGGGCGAAGAGAAGCGCCTGGTATGTGACGCTGTGGAAATCGCTACAGCAGGCGGATCACCGCGCGGCGCGATGACCGGGGCAGGCGTTCCGTGGTGAGGAAGCCTTGAGCAGCCTGATCGATGTGAAGGACATGCGATGACTGTGACCGGCGTGCGATGAGTGTGCCAGACGGGGACATCGAGGTGATAGGCGCTCAGCTCGGCCGTCGGCCCCGCGGTGTGCGCGCCGTGGCCTTCCGCTGCCCGTGCGGCCTGCCATGCGTCATCGAGACGCAGCCGCGCCTGGACGATGGCACGCCTTTTCCCACCCTCTATTACCTGACCTGCCCGAAAGCCATCGCGGCCATCGGCGCGCTCGAGGCAGGCGGGCAAATGAGGCGCATGACGGAGCGGCTAGCGTCGGACGCGGGGCTGCGTGCTTCGTATCTCACCGCGCACCGTGATTACCTCGAGCGCCGCAATTCCGCCGCGCGCGCGGCGGGTGTCGAGCCCTTGCCCGTGGGCACGCAGAGCGCCGGAGGTATGCCGGAACGGGTCAAGTGCCTGCACGCACTCGCGGCGCACGAGCTGGCCGCACCCGGGAAGAACCCCTTCGGGCGGGAAACGCTGGCCGCGGTGGGCGAGTGGTGGGGTGACGGGAGGTGCGTGGCCCGATCGCCGGACCAATCGCCGGCTCACAAGGAGAAAGGATGACCCGGGTCGCCGCGGTGGACTGCGGCACCAACTCCCTCCGGTTGCTCGTGGCCGACGTTGAGCCGGGCCGGGGCGGCGTCGGCGGCCGGCTTACCGACGTGGCCAGGCTCATGGAGATCGTCCGCCTTGGCCAGGGGGTGGACCGGACCGGGCGGATCGCCCCGCAAGCACTCGGCAGGACTTTCGAGACCCTGCGGCGGTATGCAGAGATCATCGAGACGGCCGGCGCGGTAGGCGTCCGCATGGTGGCGACGAGCGCTACTCGTGACGCGGCCAACGCGGGTGAATTCACCAGGGGCGTCCGGTCGCTGCTGGGTATCGACCCTGAGGTCATTAGCGGGGATGAGGAGGCGGCTCTGTCGTTCGCCGGCGCCACGGCCGAGCTGGCCGAGACAGGCCCGCCCGGCCCGTGCCTCGTCGTTGACATCGGTGGCGGATCAACAGAATTCGTGCTCGGCCCTCACCAGCGGGATGGGCGAGGAGCGAGCGCTGGACGCATCGCTGCCGCGGTATCCGTGGACATCGGCTGCGTGCGCATGACCGAGCGGCACCTGCACAGTGATCCGCCGACCCCGGCCGAGATCGTCGGCGCCACCGCGGACATTGACGCTGCTCTTGATGTGGCGGCGGTTAAGCTGCCGGACGCGGACGCGGCGACCCTGGTCGGCCTGGCCGGATCTGTTACCACTGTCGCGGGCATCGCGCTCGGCCTGCCATCCTACGACGCGGCACGGATCCACCACGCAAGGATCCCAGCAGCTCAGGTTCACGAGGTCTGTGCGCAACTACTTGCCAGCAGTCATGCGGAGCGCGCCGCGATCGGCGTGATGCATCCGGGCCGGGTGGACGTTATCGGCGCGGGCGCGCTGATCTTGGACCGGATCGTGACGCGGTTCGGATTCACCGACGTCCTGGTTAGTGAGCACGACATACTCGACGGCATCGCATGGTCCCTGGTGCCGTACCGAGACTTCGATCGACGTGCTGAGGCCGACGGGCCACCACCGTGACGGTGGCCGCGCCGGGAAGTGGCTGGCCCGATGACCCAGCCACGCCCGCGACGCCGGTCGCGCGCAACGCCGCGGAGGTCCGTGAGCTCGCCCACAGCGCGCTGACAATGACCGAACTCGCGGCCCGTCAGTCAGTGTGCCGCGCATGCCCGCGCCTGGTCGCGTGGCGAGAGCAGGCTGCGGCCGTAAAGCGCCGCTCCTTCCTGGCCGAACCCTATTGGGGCCGGCCGGTGCCAGGCTGGGGCGACGAGCGGCCCGCTCTGTTGATCATCGGGCTCGCGCCTGCCGCGCACGGGGGGAACCGGACTGGCCGGATCTTCACGGGTGACCGAAGCGGCGACTGGCTGTTCGGCTCGCTGCATAGGTGTGGGTTCGCGGCCCAGGCCGACAGTGTGTCAGCCGACGATGGCCAGCGGTTGCTTGACGCACGAATGGCCGCCGCCGTACGGTGCGCGCCTCCTGAGAACAGGCCATCACCGCAGGAGCGTGACACCTGTGCGCCATGGCTCGCGGCGGAACTGGTTCAGGTAGCTGGGTGTGTTCGGGTCGTCGTTGTTCTCGGCGGGTTCGCCTGGCAGGCATCATGGCCCGCGCTCGCCGCCGCAGGGTTCGAGCTGCCCCGGCCAAGGCCGCCGTTCAGTCATGGTGGCGAAGTGCCGCTCAGATCCGGACCGGCAGGGCGGCCGGTGGTCCTCATCGGCTGTTACCACCCGAGCCAGCAGAACACGTTCACCGGGCGGCTGACGCACGACATGCTCGACGCCGTCTTCACACGGGCCCGGCAGGTAGCCGGGCTCAATGTTCCATGAACCGGTAGTCGGACCTGAGCCGGCCATCGCGCGCCGAGGACGAGGATCTCCAGGCCCACGGCGGCCGGCTCGCCGCGGCAGGCACCACCTCCGAGCTGACGTGACGACGTCGCACCGAGGACCCGGCAGCTTGGACCCGGGACCTTCACTAGCGGAGCTTGTGAAATTTTTCACGATCGTGGTGTGTTGCCATGTTCGGGGAGCCAGGATTCGGACAGAAGAGGAAGTGGCGCGACGATGACGTACACCAGCCCACCCCCCTCAGCACAGACGTTTGGCGCCTCCCGGACGGCACGGATCGTCATCGTGGGCGGCGGTTACGTGGGCATGTATGCCGCGCTTCACCTGCGACGCAAGCTCCGCAAGGATGAGGCCGAGATCTATGTCATCGACCCGAAGTCCTACATGACGTATCAGCCTTTCCTGCCGGAGGCAGCCGCGGGCAACCTCGCCGAACGCCACGTCGTCGCTCCGCTGCGCCAGGTTCTTCGTGGCGTCCATATTCTGAACGGGCATGTCACTCGGATCTCACATGCCGGTCGCTACATCGACTTTCGGCCTCTCGCGGGTGAATCGCAACGGATCCGTTACGACGTCATCGTGGTGGCACCCGGTTCTATCTCGCGAACACTTCCGATAGACGGGCTAGCTGATCGCGGAATCGGGTTCAAAACTGTCGGTGAGGCGATTTACCTGCGCAACCATGTACTTACTCAGCTAGATATCGCCGCCTCAACGCAAGATCTGATGGCCCGGCGCACGGCGCTGACGTTTGTCTTCGTCGGCGCGGGCTTTGCCGGTGTAGAAGCGCTCGCCGAACTGGAAGACATGGCGCGGGATGCGCGCCGCTACTACCCCACGATCGAGCCCGCCGACATGCGGTGGGTTCTTGTCGAAGCCACGGACCGGATCCTGCCTGAGGTCGGCCCCGAGATGGGTCGGCGCGCCATGGACGAGTTGCAATCGCGCGACATCGATGTGCGGCTGCGTACCCGGCTGGTGTCGGCAGTGGACGGCAGGATCGTGCTCGATGACGGCTCGGGGTTCGAGGCGAATACTTTGGTGTGGACGGCAGGGGTGAAGCCCCACCCGATGCTGGCCGAAAGCGATCTTCCGTTGGATTCGCGCGGGCGGCTTAAGGCAACAGCGGAGCTGACGGTGCCGGGTACGCGTGGCGTATTCACCGCTGGGGACTGTGCCGCGGTCCCGGATCTGACCGCCCCGGACGGCGGAGCGGCGACGATGTGTGCCCCCAACGCTCAGCACGCGGTTCGCCAGGCGCGTCGGCTTGCCCACAACGTTCGTGCCCACCTACGCGGAAAGCCGCTGAAGCCGTACCGTCACACATACGCGGGCTCCGTCGCCAGCCTCGGCCTGCACCGGGGCGTCGCCTCCATCTACGGTGTGAAGCTCACCGGCTGGGCAGCATGGTTCCTGCACCGCACGTACCACCTGGCCCGCGTGCCGACCATGAACAGGAAGAGCCGAGTGGTGGCTGACTGGACGCTGGCCCTACTTTTCCCGCGCGAGATCGTTTCGCTCGGTACCGTAGAACGACCCCGGGAAGAGTTTGAGCAGGCGCTCGCCTCGTCAGTTCAGGTTCGCCCGGCCTGTTGAGGATCACGAGCGGTATTGAATAATGGCCCTATACAGAGAAATGTGCGAACCCTATCCAATCGTCTAAGAGTGCAGGTATCAGCACGAGGTATTATCTCTGCGCCCCCGTAGCCCAAGGGAAGAGGCTGGCCCCCTAAAAGGGTCCCCAGTGTCGGTTCGATTCCGACCGGGGGCACGGGCTCTCGGCTGCTTGCCAGCCCTCGGGCTGGCTGCGCCGATTTCTGGTGCTGGCCCGGGGGGACGACCCCCCGGACCCCCCGCGTGCGGGACGCGCCGTGGGGGCGGTCGGCCGCTTCGCTGGTTCCGCTGGGGGGCGACCCCCCGGACCCCCCGCGTGCGGGACGCGCCGTGGGGGCGGTCGGCCGCTTCGCTGGTTCCGCTGGGGGGCGGGTCCGGACCCGGCGTATATGGAACGGTCCAGGGTGAAAAGTGTTGGTGGCCGGGGTCGAGAGAACAAGCCGGTTCGCGCCTGGGGCCTCACGCACCAACGTTCAGCCGCTGATGTCGGGTCCTGCCCGGGTGATCGTCACCCGAACGATCACCCTCTTGTCGCGCTCCATCGCGGCACGGTAGTCGGCCCAGTCCGGGTGTTCGCCAGCGACGGAGCGATAGTAGCTAACGAGAAGTTCCATGGCCTCCGGCAGAGAGATGACCTCGGCGGTTCCCTCGGCCTGGACCCAATCGCCGAAGAAGCCGTCGTTGAAGACGCACAAACCGGCCCGGTTGTCCCTGCGCAGGTTACGTGTCTTGACTGCGGTCTCGCGGGTGCTGATCAGCACCCGGCCGTCCTCATCGACCGTGGCCAGTACCGGTGACAACTGTGGCCCGCCGTCGGAACGGCGGGTCGCAAGGACAGCGCGGTGGTGGGTCCGCAGGAACTCGCGCGCGCGATCTGGATTCACAGGATGCTGTAGAGGCGAGTGCGCCGGCGCAGCTCGTACTCGTGCACGAGCGCGCTCGCGTAGCCGTTAGAAAGGCCGTGCTCGTCGGCCAGCCAGTGCGCACGCTCCTCACAGCGGAGGAACGCTGGGCCGGACTCGAGGCTCTCGAACCACTCGGGTAGGTCACGTCCTGTGACGCCGGGGATGCGGGCGATGATGTTTTTGTGCATCTCCGTGGAGTGGTTCAGAGACAATTGGCACCTCCGGGTTTGAACTCCTCTTGGTGCGAGCGTGCACCAGCGGCCAGCACATGACAACCCCTGGCCGACAGTTTTCGCCGACGGCGGGACCGGGCCTCCGCGGCAGCCGCCCCGGACCAGGCAGACCGGTACGGGCGCTCATTGATCGCGGATTACGCTCCGCAACAAGGGCTCCGATGGCTTGGCGGCTCATTCGGCGAGCGCGACATGGGTGAGGTTGGGAGCGTGAGACGGATCCCGAATGGCAAGCGCCGGATGGACCGGAAAGGTCAGTTCAGCCGTTCGAAGATCATCGCCATGCCCTGGCCGCCGCCCACGCACATGGTTTCCAAGCCGAATGTTTTGTCGTGGAACTGCAAGCTGTTGATCAGGGTCGTGGCGATGCGCGCGCCCGTCATCCCGAACGGGTGCCCCACGGCAATCGCCCCGCCGTTGACGTTGAGCCTGTCCAGGTCGATGCCAAGCTCGGAGTAGCTCGGGATGACCTGAGCGGCAAACGCCTCGTTGATCTCCACCAGATCCATATCGCCGATCGTCATTCCGGCCCTGGCGAGGGCGCGCCGAGACGCGTCGACGGGCCCGAGACCCATGATCTCGGGAGACAGCGCGGATACGCCGGACGAAACGATCCTGGCCAGCGGTGTGATGCCAAGCTGCGCCGCTCTCGTATCGCTCATAACGATCACGGCCGCTGCGCCATCATTGAGCGGGCAGCAATTGCCCGCGGTAACGGTACCGTCCGGCCGGAAGGAGGGCTTCAGCGCGGCCACCTTCTCCAGCGTGGTTCCGGGCCGCGGGCCATCGTCCTTGGCGATGACACTACCGTCGGGCATCGTTACCGGTGTGATCTCCCGCTGCCAGAAGCCATTGGCGATGGCCTTCACGGCAAGGTTCTGCGAACGCACGCCGAACTCGTCCTGCTGCTGTCGGGTGATCCCGCGCAGCGCGGCCACGTTCTCGGCGGTCTGGCCCATCGCGATGTAGACATCCGGGATCGCGCCGTCAGATCGCGGGTCGCGCCACATATCGGCGTCGGCCTCAGACCTTTTGGCTGTACGCGCCTGCGCATCGGCGAACAGCGGGTTGTGTGTGTCCGGCCAGGAATCGCTGCTCCCGGTGGCGAACCGGCTCACGCATTCCAGCCCGGCCGAGATGAATACGTCGCCCTCGCCTGCCTTGATGGCATGGAACGCCATGCGGGTTGTCTGCAGCGAGGACGAGCAGTACCGGGTGACCGTGGTGCCGGGAAGGTGGTCGTAGCCGAGCAGGACAGCCGTGACTCGCGCGATGTTGAACCCCTGCTCTCCGCCGGGCAGCCCGCAGCCGAGCATCAGGTCGTCGATGTCGGCGGGATCGAGCTGCGACACCTTACCCAGCGCGGCGCGGATGATCTGCACGGTCAGATCATCGGGCCTGATCTCCTTGAGATTCCCCTTGAACGCGCGGCCGATGGGCGAACGTGCGGTGGCGACTATGACTGCCTCGGGCATGGTGCGCATCTCCCTCAAGCTCGTGGATTACTCAACGGTAACCCATGACTGGCTGCTCGCCGCGCAACGCCTGAGATCCCCGCGTCCGATACCGTCGGTGTAGCTGCCGGTCAAGGAAACGCCTGCGTAAGGCCACAGCGGACGCAGGGTCTCCGTTACCGCACGACGGCCGAACAAGGACGGAAGCAGATGCTGGTTCATGATTCGCTTGTCGAGCTTGTGGGCAACACCCCGCTTGTCCGGCTGAGGAAGGTGACGAAGGGAGTCAACGCGGATGTGCTCGCCAAACTCGAGTACATGAACCCCGGTGGCTCGGTAAAGGACCGGATAGCGCTGCGCATGGTGGAGGAGGCGGAGGCGTCAGGCGCGCTACCTCCGGGCGGCACCATCGTGGAACCGACCTCCGGCAATACCGGTGTTGGGCTGGCGATCATTGCCGCGGAGAAGGGATACCGCTGCATGTTCGTCTGCCCGGACAAGGTCGGCCTGGACAAGATCGCCGTGCTGCGCGCTTACGGCGCCGAGGTGGTGGTCTGTCCGGCAACGGTGGCGCCGGATCACCCGAACTCCTACTACCGCGTCTCCGACCGCCTGGTGAGCGAGATCAGCGGGGCATGGAAACCCGATCAGTACACCAACCCCGAGAACCCCGCGTCGCACTACCGCACCACAGGCCCGGAGATCTGGGCGCAGACGGACGGGACGGTCACGCACTTCGTCGCCGGGATCGGCACCGGCGGGACGATCACAGGGACCGGGCGCTACCTCAAGGAGGTGTCGGGTGGGCGGGTCCGGGTGATCGGGGCGGATCCCGAAGGCTCTGTCTATTCCGGCGGCACCGGGAGGCCGTACCTTGTCGAAGGCGTGGGCGAGGATATGTGGCCAGCGATCTACGATTCGTCCGTATGTGATTGTGTCATCGCTGTAAGCGACAAGGAATCGTTTGGCATGACCCGCCGCCTCGCGCGCGAGGAAGCGCTGCTCGTGGGCGGTTCCGCCGGGCTCGCGGTCGTTGCGGCGCTTCGGGTTGGCGCGGAAGCGGGCCCGGGCGCTGTCGTGGTAACGCTGCTCCCCGACGGCGGCCGGGGGTACCTTTCGAAGATCTTTAACGACGACTGGATGGCCGACTACGGATTCCTCGATACCGCGACGGCGGAGGCGCGGGTCGCCGACGTGCTGGCCAGTAAGGAACCGGCATTGCCGCAGTTTGTGCATGCCCACCCGAACGACACCGTCGGTACGGCAATCGAGATTCTTCGCGAGTACGAGGTGTCTCAGCTGCCGGTCATGAAGACCGAGCCGCCGGTAATGGCGGCCGAAGTGATCGGCTCAATCGTCGAGCGGGACCTGCTCGATGCTCTGCTTTCCGGTCGCGCACGGCCGTCAGACGCCATTTCGGAGCACATGTCGCCGCCGTTGCCGCTGATCGGGTCGGGCGAACCCGTGACCCGTGCGGTGGAGGCGCTCGAGAAAGGGGACGCCGCGGTGGTGCTCGTGGACGGCAAGCCCGTCGGGATGCTCACCAGGCAAGACGTGCTCGCATTCCTCGTCGGTGATGCATCGTGACCGGGTCGGACGGATTCGAGACGCTGGCGATTCATGCCGGCCAGGAACCTGATCCCGTCACTGGTGCCGTGGTGCCGCCCATCTACCAGGTCTCCACCTACAAACAGGACGGCGTGGGCGGCCTGCGCGCAGGCTATGAATACTCGAGGACCGCAAACCCGACAAGGGCGGCGCTCGAAACGTGCTTGGCCGCACTCGAGACAGGTACGCGCGGCCTCGCCTTCGCCTCTGGCATGGCCGCCGAAGACTGCCTGCTCAGGACGGTATGCGTGCCGGGGGACCGGGTGCTGATCCCGGACGACGCGTACGGCGGAACCTACCGGCTGTTCGCACAGGTTCTCCACCGCTGGGGCGTGCGCCACGTCCCCATGAAGATGGCGGACGCGGCAGCCGTTAAGGACACTCTTACGGCGGAACCGGCGCGGATGGTGTGGGTCGAGACGCCGACCAACCCGCTGCTCGGGATCGCTGACATCGCGGCGATCGCGCGACTCGCCCACGACGCCGGCGCGCTGCTCGTGGTGGACAACACGTTCGCCTCGCCGTACTTGCAGCGGCCCCTCGCGCTCGGTGCCGACGTCGTCGTGCACTCCACCACGAAATACCTCGGCGGGCACTCCGATGTAGTCGGCGGGGCCCTGGTGGTGGCCGACGCGCGGCTCGCCGACCGGCTCGCATTTCACCAGAATGCGATGGGGGCGGTGGCGGGGCCGTTCGACGCCTGGCTGACCTTGCGAGGGATAAGGACGCTCGCGGTGCGGATGGACCGGCACTGTGCCAACGCGGCAAGGATCGCCGCCGCCCTCGCCTCAAACCCGGCGGTAACCCACGTGTACTACCCGGGGCTCGCGGCCCATCCCGGTCACGAGGTGGCGGCGAAGCAGATGCGAGGGTTCGGCGGCATGGTGTCATTGCGGCTGCGCGGCGGGGAGGACGCGGCGCTCGCGCTGTGCGCGCGCACCAGACTCTTCACGCTGGCCGAGTCGCTTGGCGGCGTGGAGTCGCTCATCGAACATCCCGGCCGCATGACGCACGCCTCGGTCGCAGGCTCGGCCCTCGAGGTGCCTGCCGACTTGGTACGGCTGTCGGTGGGCATTGAGAGTTGCGACGACCTGCTCGACGACCTGCGCGCCGCGCTGGGCTGAGGGGCCGCGGTCACGGGTTCCAGACCATGAGGACAAGGATCGCCAGCCAGATCGCGGTGATGACGCCGCCCAGGCTGGCGATTCTGCCTCGCTCCACCGTCGCGACAAGTGCTGATGAGCCGCGGCCAGCCGAGGTGCTTGCCGCAGGTGACGGTTCCGCTGGTGTTGTCGGCTCGCCGATCAGTCCGCCGGGTTGGTCGGCCGGCGCGGAAGCATCCGGCCGCCCGGGCGCAGTCGCGGTGGCTGGCCGGTCGGCTTGCGCGGCCTCAGGCGCGCTGGCTGGCGGCGCCGGACCCTTTCCCGGCCGCGTCAGGACCGTGCTGCCGGTCGCTGGCCCTGCCGCCGCAGCCGCCGCGCCCACGGCCAGCATCTTCGCGATGGCGTTGATGGCCCGCCGCTGGTCGCGGAATACGAGCACGAGCAGCGCGGCGGCGACGATGAACAGCGTCATCGAGGCGGTGAGCCACGCCTGGTTCAAGTCGTTTCGCCCGAGCAGCAGGCCAAACAGGAAGACGCCGACGGTGAGCAGGCCGAAGATTCCCGTCGTGCGGCACAGATACCGCAGCACGGGGAGGTCGCACCGCCTGATGTACCGGGGCGTCGCCATCATCGCGGCCACTACCGGGCCGAGGGTGAAGACCGAAAACGCGACGTGCAGCCACAGTAGAAGGCGGTCGGTAAACGACATGTCACGATTCTGTCATAGCGCGCGCCATAGAACAGCTCAGCGCCGCGCGGCACGACCTCGCCTGGTGCGCAGGAAGTCGGCGACGACGTATTCGCCCAGCCGTTGTGGCTCCGGGCGGAGCAGCCTGCCGCCGTTGCGCCGCGCCACCTCCTCGACGAAGGCCGTGAGCCGTTCGTCTTCAGCGAGCATGAAGATGTTCAGCACTGCCCGGCGCCGGGTCATCTTGTCCACCTCGGCGAGCGTCAGCTCGATCGTCTCGGGTGCCGGCGGCCAGTCGAAGTAAGGCCGCCCATTGCGCAGCAGATGAGCCGTGGGCTCGCCGTCGGTCACGATCAGCACGACAGGCTGGTGCTCTGGATGCTTGTCCAGGTGACGGCCGGCGATGAGCAGCGCGTGGTGCAGGTTCGTGCCCTGCACCATGTCCCAGCCGAGACTCGCGAGCTCGGTCTCGCGTAGCTCGCGCGCGTAGTTGGAGAAGCCGACGATCTGGATGGCATCCTGCGGGAACTTGGTCCTGATCAGCGAGTGCAAGGCCAAAGCCGTCTGCTTGGCCACCCCCCAGGTGCCGCGCAGCGCCATCGAGTACGACAGGTCCACCAGGAGGGAAACAGCGGCGGCAGTTCGGCGTTCTGTCTCCGTCACCTCGAAGTCGTCGACCGACAGCTGAACTCCAGGGCGCGGGCCGTCCGCGCTACCTTCCGGCCGGCCGGAACCCGGCGGTGATGCCGGTGATGCCGACCGCCGGACGGCGTTACGGACCGTGGCCGACACATCGATCGGCTGCTCGTCTCCGAACTCCCACGGCCGGGTGCTGCCTGTCGGCTCGCCGGCCTGCCCGGCGTCCTGCTCGTCGTGATCACCTGGCCGGCCCTGGTCCAGCTCGGCGAACACGCGCCGCAGCGCGGTATCACCCAGCCGCCTGACCGCCTTCGGGGTCAGCTCAAGCTGCCCGCCGGACCGGCGCAGGTATCCCTGCCGTTCAAGCTCACGTTCAATCCGGCGCAAGTTCTCGAGGTCGTCGACGGCATGGCGGCCGAGCGCGCGCCGCACGGCATCCTCGTCGACGTCGTCTAGGCGCGCGCCGGGGTAGTCCTGCCGGATCGTGGCCTCCAGCTCCGCCAGATCGGCGAGCTCCTCGATCGCCGAGGTGGCGTCGCCGAGCCCCAGGGGTTCTTCCCCGGTCAGCTGCTGGCCTCGACCGCCAGGTAGGGCGTCCAGGTCAGGCCGCCGCGCTCGCAGGGCTGCGGCCAGGCGTGCCATCTCGGCGGCCAGCCCGGCATCGGCCATCGTCTGCTCCATCATGGCCGCGAGTTCGGCGCGCTGCTCGGGAGACAGCGAGTCGAGAACCCTGTTGGCGGCGGTCATCCTCCGTACGAGGGAGTCGACAAGCTCATCGAGGTTGCGCGGATCGTCGGGGAAGAAGTCCCTGTAGTTGCGCATGAACCTGTCGAAATCGGCCTGCCGATGCTCGCCCCTGGCATCAGCCTCCAACATCGCGGACAGCTCCGCCATCATGTCTTTGACCCGCTGCATCCCGGCCGGGTCCGGCTGGGAGAGCACGTCTTTCATCCCACGGAACTGGCTGTCAAGCACCTCGCGGCGGAGCAGATCTTTGAGCCGCTCGAATGTCTCGCGCGCGGCGCCCGATCGCCACTGATAGGACGAGAGCGCGCGGATCGCGCGGGCGGTCTCGCTGGGCAGTGAGTCGAGTTCCGCTTCGGCCATCCTCGCCTGATCGCTGGGGTCGGGGAACAGCTCGGCACGCTCCTGCCCGATCGCCGTGTCGAGCAGCGCACGTGCCTGTTCGAGCAGCCCGTCAGCCCGCCCGCGCTCCCTGATCTCCCGCAACCGCTCGCGCACCCGGCGCATTAGGTCGTCGAGGCCGCGCCGGTCACCAATTCCCCGCCGCAGCGCCTCTCGCAGCGCGTCGGTCGGCACAGAGCCGCCGAGAACGGCATCCGACATCTCGTCAAGCGCCGCCCGCACGTCGAATGGCGCGGCAAGAGGATCCGGTCCGTCGTGATACGGGCCGTAGCGGTAACTTCCTTGGTTCTTCATCGCCTCGACAAGACTCAGGTCCGGTAGATCGCCGCCCCGTCGGCGCTGTCCTTCGAGAGCCTGCGCATCAGGTACAGGCCCTCCAGCGTGAACTCGAGCGCGGCGGCGGCGTGGCCCGGCGATTCGCTGCCGTCCATGCCGAGCCGCGCCATGATCCGGGCGAGGCCAGGGACATCGCCGGCGCGGCGCAGCAACTCGTGCGCGGGCACGAGCTCACCCGACTCGACTGACCCGCCGCGGTCGAATTTGGCCAGCAGGCCGGACAGGTCAGCGCTGCCAAGCGCGGAGCGGAACGTGTCTGCTATCGACCGGCGCAGCAGGTGCATCAGCACTTCCTGTTCCCTGCCCTCCTCGCTGACCTCGAACTCGACCTTTCCACGGAGGGTATCCACGATCGTCGGCAGGTCACAGACCCGTGCGACCGGCTGGTCTTCGTCGGCCAGCGCCGCCCGGCGGACCGCTGAGGCGGTCGCGCTCTCCGCGGCGGCGATGGCGAAACGGGCCGACACACCCGAACGGCTGTCGATGGCGCTTGACGCTCGCACCAGCCGGGTGAACCTGGCGATGACCTCCACGAGGTGGCTCGGCAACGGCCCGCCGGTATCGCGGGACGCGCTGCCAGCGGCCGGGAGCCTGGCCTCCTGCCGTACCAGGGCCAGCTCGTCCTCCAGCGTCAGCGGGTAGTGGGTGCGGATTTCCGCGCCGAACCGGTCTTTGAGCGGCGTGATGATCCGGCCACGATTCGTGTAATCCTCTGGATTGGCGCTCGCCACAAGAAGGATGTCAAGAGGGAGCCGCAAGGCGTAGCCTCGGACCTGGATATCCCGCTCCTCCAGCACGTTAAGCAGCGCGACCTGAATACGCTCCGCCAGATCGGGTAGTTCGTTGAGGCAGAAGACGCCGCGATTGGTACGCGGAACGAGCCCGAAGTGAACCGTCTCAGGATCGCCGAGCGTACGGCCCGCCGCCACTTTGACCGGATCCACGTCTCCGATCAAGTCACCCACGCTCGTGTCGGGTGTGGCGAGCTTCTCACCGTACCTGTCGTTCCGGTGGCGCCAGATGATCTCAAGGTCGTCGCCACGCTCTGCGGCAAGTCGGCGGCAACGTGCGCATGCGGGTGCGTACGGATGGTCGTTGATCTCGCACCCGGCGACAGCCGGAGTCCATTCATCGAGCAGGCCGCCGATGGTGCGGATCAGGCGCGTCTTTCCCTGGCCACGTTCCCCGAGCAGCACAACATCGTGCCCGGCGAGCAGAGCACGCTCGACGTGGGGTAGCACGGTGGCATCGAAACCGATGATGCCGGGGAACCGCTCCTGGCCAGACCGCATCCGGTCCAGCAGATTTTGCCGGATTTCTTCTTTCACCGTGCGGAACTGGTGGCCGGAGGCGCGCAGCTCGCCCAGCGTGGAGGCCACGGGCCGCCCGGTCCGCGGCGACGTTGCTGTGGAGGGCGGAGGCTGGATCGGTGACTGCACCGTTCGACACTATGTGGTGCGGCGGGGTGTTCGCACCGGGCCCGGCCCGGAGCCACCGAACGCCGACGCGACGAGAGGAGCCACCATGGCCCATTTTGGCGATGGCTTGGCCGTTGGCCTGGACCTGGAACGTGCGGCACAGGACGCGGTCGAGCAAGCGCTAGCTCCGCTGTCGGAGCCGCCGAGCCTGGTGTGCGTGTTTGTCAGTGGTGCCGCGCCGGACGCGGCCGAGCGTGCGGGCGACGCGGCAATGGCGACGGCGACCGGCGAGTCGTCAAGCGGCGCGTCGCCGGGCCCGGTGGTCCTCGGCTGTACCGCGTCGGGTGTGATCGGCGCGGGCCGCGGTGTAGAGGAATCCGGAGCTGTCAGCGCCTGGGCTGCGGTGCTCCCGGGCGTGCGCGTCACGCCGTTCTTGCTTGAATCCGTGCGATCACCGGACGGGATCGTGGTCACAGGATTGCCGGTGCCAGCGGCGGATGACCGGATCGCCGTGCTGCTCGCCGACCCCTACCGGTTTCCCGCTGACGCGTTCGTCGGTGAGTCGGCCGCGCAGCTGGGCGGGCTGCCAATTGTCGGCGGCCTGGCAGGCGCGGCGGCCGAGACCGGCGCCGACGGCGTCCGGCTCTACCTTGACGGCGAGGTGCATGAGGGTGGGGCGGCGGGGGTGCTGCTCGGCGGCACGCTGGACGTGGCCACCGTGGTGAGTCAGGGCTGCCGCCCCGTCGGTCCAGCCATGGCGGTCACGGCGGCCACGGGAAATGAGATCGCCGAACTCGCCGGTACCCCTGCGCTCGTCAAGCTGGAAGAGATCGTCTCTGAGCTGCCCATGCCCGACCAGGCGCTGCTCAGCGAGGGCCTGCATATCGGTATCGCGATGGATGAGTACGCCGACGAGCATGAGCGCGGCGACTTTCTGGTACGGTCCGTCATCGGCGCCGATCCGCAGGCTGGCCTGCTGGCCATCGGCGCCGTCGTCGAGGTGGGGCAAACCGTCCGCTTCCAGGTGCGAGACGCGGTAGCCGCGGCTGCTGACCTGGAACAAATGCTTGCCGCATTCGGTACGGCGAGCGGCATCCACGCAGTCGGCGGCGTGTTGCTCTTCTCGTGCAACGGCCGGGGGGCGGCTTTCTTCGGCTCCGCCGATCACGATATCGGGGCGGTACGCCGCGCGCTCGATCCGCAAGCGGTGGGCGGGTTCTTCGCGGCAGGCGAGATCGGCCCGATCGGTGGACGCAATCACGTGCACGGCTTCACCGCGTCGATCCTTGCGTTCGGCGCCGGAACGGGAGGCTGAAGCGTGGCGGAAACGCAACCGGCACTTGCGATCGATGTAGGCGGGACAAAGATCGCCGTGGGCGTTGTGGAGCCCGGTGGCAGGCTTGTCGCCTCAGCCCGGACCGGTACTCCCCGAGAGCTGGATGCCGAGCAGCTCTGGCTGACCTTGGATTCGCTAACGAGCCGGGTGCTCGTCAGCGCCCGCCTGGACAAGCCGGGAGCGCTCAGCGGCGTCGGGTGCGGGTGTGGTGGCCCGATGGAGTGGCCAGCCGGAAAGGTATCGCCGCTGAACATTCCCGCGTGGCGCTCGTTCCCGCTGCGCGACAGGCTCGCCGAGCGCTTCGCGGGTTCGCGGGTACGGCTGCACAATGACGCCATCTGCATGGCCGCGGGCGAGCACTGGCGCGGGGCCGGCCGGGGCCGCCGCGACATGCTCGGCATGGTGGTCTCGACCGGGGTCGGCGGCGGGCTTGTGCTCGACGGCCGGCTCGTCACCGGTGCGACAGGCAACGGGGGGCACATCGGCCATGTAGTCGTCGATCCCGACACGGGCCCGCCATGTCTGTGCGGCGGCAAGGGCTGCCTGGAAGCGATCGCGCGTGGGCCGGCCCTCGCCGAATGGGCGCAGCAGCGAGGCTGGCGGCCTGGACAGCGGGCGGTAACCGCGAAGGACCTGACGGACGACGCGGCACGCGGCCACCCGGTGGGGCTCGCGGCCATGCGGCGGGCGGGCCGGGCGATCGGCCTCGCGCTCGCCTCGGCGACCCACCTATGCGATCTCGAAGTTATCTCTGTCGGCGGCGGCCTGGCCCAGGCAGGCACGCTGCTGTTTGGCCCGATCGACGAGACGGTGCGGGCCTATGCCCGGCTCGACTTCGCGCGGGAGGTGCGGGTGGTTCCCGCGGGGCTCGGCCAGGATGCCGGACTGATCGGCGCCGCCGCACTCATATTCGCAGCCGACCGCTACTGGCTAGGTGATTAGGCGGATGTCTTTAGTAAGCCGGCACGACGCCGCGCCGTGGGTGTGCACGCGACGTCACAGGTTGCCGCGGCGCGCCTGCTCCCGCTCGATCGCCTCGAACAGCGCCTTGAAGTTGCCCTTACCGAAACCTTGCGAGCCGTGCCGCTCTATCAGCTCGAAGAAGACGGTTGGGCGATCTTGTACCGGTGCGGTGAAGACCTGCAACAGGTAACCGTCATCGTCGCGGTCGGCGAGAATGCCCAGGTCGTGCAGCACGCCGATGGGAACCCGCGTGTCGCCGACCCACTCGCCGAGCGTCTCGTAATAGCTGTCTGGGGTGCTGAGGAACTCCACGCCTTGTGTCTTCATCGCACGGACCGCGGCGACAATGTCATCGGTGCCGAGCGCGACGTGCTGAACGCCGGGGCCGCCGTAGAACTCCAGGTATTCGTCGATCTGTGACCTCTTCTTGCCAACGGCGGGTTCATTGATCGGGAACTTCACCTTCCGCGAGCCGTCGGCCACCACCTTGCTCATCAGCGCCGAATACTCGGTGGCGATGTCGTCACCCACGAACTCCTTCATGTTGGTGAAGCCCATGACCTGGCGATAAAAGCGTACCCACTCGTCCATCTGGCCGAGTTCCACATTGCCGACACAGTGGTCGACCTCGGTGAACAGGGGCCGGCGCGGGGCGGGGATACGCTTTCCCGCGGCCGCGGGGGTAACGAAACCCGGCAGGTACGGGCCGGTGTAGTTGGACCGCTCGACCAGCGTATGCCGGGTCTCGCCGTAGGCCCCGATCGCGGCGAGCACGACCTTTCCGTGTTCGTCCTCCTCAACATGCGGCTCGGCGAGCCCGCGCGCGCCACGCGCGACGGCGTGCGCGTAGGCCTGCTCCGCAGAGGGGACCTCCAGGGAGAGGTCGACCACTCCGTCACCATGTGCGGCGACATGCGCGCCGAGCAGGGTGCCCGACCGGACGGGGCCGCACAGTACGAACCGCGCCTTTCCTGAGACCAGCACGTATGCCACCTCGTCGCGGCAGCCGGTCTCCGGCCCGCAGTAGGCCGCAGGCGTCATACCGAAAGCTGTCGTGTAGAAATGCGCCGCCTGTGTCGCGTTGCCCACAGCGAAGACGACCGCATCAAGCCCGGTCAGCGGAAAGGCATCCGAGGATGCTGAGCCAGATATCGCGATCTCGGTCATAGGACGTGCTCCTTCGCGCTTCCTGCATTCCGGACCCGATGGGGAGAGGATCGGTCCGGAATGCAGGATGCGCAAGAGAAGTCAAGGTTGATAGACAATATGTGCAGACGTGTGCGACGAAGGTAGCAAGACTTGTACAGCATGACCACGCTGCAAAGGAGCTGAGTATGATCGACGAGCTGGATGCCCAGCTCATTGAGCTGTTCGCCACTGAGCCGCGCATCGGGGTGCTCGAGGCGTCCCGCCGCCTGAACGTCGCCCGCGGCACCGTGCAGGCACGGCTGGACCGGCTGCACGGCCGGGGTGTGATCACCGGCTATGGGCCCGATGTCGATCCGGCGGCGCTTGGGCATGACGTGACCGCGTTCGTCACGCTAGAAATCCGCCAGGCAGGCGGCCATGATCCAGTAGCTGAACGGCTAGCGCGGATCCCGGAGATCCTTGAGGTGCACACGACCACGGGGCCCGGGGACATGCTCTGCCGCGTCGTCTCCCGCACCAATGCGGACCTGCAGCGGGTGATCGATGCGATCGTCGATGTTGCGGGTGTCGTCCGCGCCTCCACGGTGATCGCGCTCGCCACACCGGTGGCCTACCGGGTACGCCCGCTGGTTAACGCCGCGGCCCGGCCCGGCCCGACTCTTGGGCGTGCGGGACGGCCTGCTGGGCCGGGTCGCTCTTCGGCGGGCGGGACGGCCTGCTAGGCCGGGGTCTTCGGCGGGTGGGACGGCCCGCTGGGCCCGGGTCACTCGCCGACGTAGGGCACCGATTCAAGGATCTCGACCGTTGCGCTCCTGCCGTTCGGCAGGGTATAGGTCGCCTTCTCGCCGACCTTCTTCCCGTTGATCGCGCTGCCCAGGGGCGATCGCGGCGAGTAGATGTCGATCGGGCTGCCGCTTTCCTCGCGGGAAGCGAGCAGAAACGTCACTTCCTCCTCGTCGCCCTCAAACCGCACGGTCACGGTCATTCCCGGTCCGACAACGCCGTCGGTACGCGGGGGCTCACCAACCTTGGCCGTCTCGAGCAACTGCTGCAACGTGCGGATCCGGGCTTCCTGCTTCCCCTGTTCCTCCTTGGCGGCGTGGTATCCGCCGTTCTCACGCAGGTCGCCTTCTTCGCGGGCGGCTTCGATTCTCTTGGCGAGCTCCATCCGACCTGGGCCCGTGAGGTTGTCCAGCTCCTTCTTGAGCCGGTCATACGCCTCCTGGGTGAGCCAGGTGACGGTGTCATCGCGGGTCTCGGTCACGGGCACTCCTCGCAATGCCATACTGCACGGGATGATTCGTCTCCCCGTTCCCGGGGGACGGCGCTCGAACGTAATCCTCTGAGGCTAACAAGGCTGAGGTACTGGGTCGTCCCCGGTCAATGTCCAAGCTGGTTCCAATTTGTTCCCGTCCTGGTCCGACAGTGGGCGGCAATCCGTTCCACTCGTCTCGGATTGCCCTCGGGCCTGCGGTTCGCTGCCGCGGTCAGGTCCGGGAATGCCGGCCGTCAGCCGTAATGTTGTGCCGGTGGATGGCCCGCGCGCCCGCGCGGGCCACTCGCGAAGGTGCGCTGGGCCGTTCATGGAGGTCCCGGTAGCTTCGCCGGTTACTGCTGTCTGAGGAGTTAGGTTGCCTGAAAGCGATGCGCCACTGCGGCTGATGGCCGTGCACGCGCACCCGGACGATGAGTCGAGCAAGGGTGCCGCGACCATGGTCAAATACGTGTCGGAGGGCTCTGCGGTGCTCGTCGCCACGCTGACCGGCGGCGAGCGAGGCGACATCCTGAACCCGGCCATGGACCGGGCAGAGGTCCGGTCGGATATCGCCAGGATCCGCCAGGAGGAGATGGCCGAGGCACGCGAGATCCTCGGCGTTCAGCAGCGATTCCTCGGCTTTGTTGATTCCGGTTATCCGGAAGGCGATCCACCGCCCCCGCTGCCCGAGGGCTGCTTTGCCCTTGAGCCACTCGACCGCGCAGCCGGAAGACTGGTGGCGCTCATCCGTGAATTCCGGCCCCATGTTGTGATCACCTATGACGAGAGCGGCGGGTATCCCCATCCGGACCACGTCAAATGCCACGAGGTATCAGTCGCGGCGTTCGATACCGCCGGTGATCCCGACGCCTACCCGGACGCCGGTGAACCGTGGCAGCCGCGCAAGCTGTACTACAACGCTACGTTTCACCGGGCGCGTTTCCAGGCGCTGCACGAGGAGATGGAGCGGCGGGGCCTTGAGTCGCCTTATGCCGAGTGGATGGCAACCTGGAAAGAGCGAGCAGCGGACCGCGCGCACCTAGAGATCACGTCACGGATTCCGTGCGGCGAATTCTTCGACATACGCGACCAGGCCTTGCTGGCGCACGCGACACAGATCGACCCGAAAGGCTGGTGGTTCGCCTGCCCGCTGGAGGTGCAGCGCGCCGCCTGGCCGACCGAGGACTATCATTTGGCTCGGTCGCTCGTTGACACCGAGCTGCCAGAAGACGATCTTTTCGCAGGTATCAGGGAGAGGGTGTCCCTGCTGTGACTTTGGCTGGGGCCGTAGCGGCCTCATGGGGATCCGCGGCGGCTGGATCCGCTGGCTCGGCGAATGACGTCACCCCGGGCGTGCTCGGCTTCATCGTGGTCGCGGCCCTGGGTGTCGCGCTGTTCTTGCTGCTCCGGTCGATGAACAAGCATCTGCGGCGGGTCCGCTCGGTCCACGACGCGGGCTTGGAGCCTGGCCGCAGAATCGAAGCCAACCCCGGCACGGCGGCGAACGGCGGCGAGCGCGGCGCCAAGACGGGCCGCGGTACGAGCGTTGGTACGGCCCGCACCGCGGGCGTAAAGACCGGGTCCGATGAGCCCAGTGCGGGTGTGGATGGCTCCTCGGCCAGCTGAACGCCAACGGCGTGTCGAGGGGTGGCGTGCTGCTAGCGTGCGGGGCAGTGGCGAGGGTCCGTCACGGGAGATCAGGCAATGCTGGTTGTCCACGGAATTTGGTCTTACGGTGCCTGCCATCTGTGGGCTGAGGACTCCGGTCTGCCTGCGCAAGCCCCACCGCGAGCTGGGCGGCCATCGCGCGCGCCACGGCCGCACCCGTTCGCCTGCGACACGGATGCGATCGAGGGATCGTTGGCCGAGGCGCCCGTGGCGGATGTCCTGCGCAAGGCGGTGACGGCTGAGCTGACGCTCTGGCTGCCATCGACCCAAGCGGGGCCGCTCGCCTCACCGGAACTTGTCCGGGCGGCTGATGCGGCTGCACTCGGCGACCGGTCGGTCAAAGTAGCAGCGCCGGACCGCCCGTCGGCCAGGGAACCGCGCCCTGGACGCGAGGCGCTCGCCCCGTGGCGGGTGCCGACACTTGCTACGGAGCCCGCCGCCGCGCGAGACCTGCTGGAGGCCATGGGTAGTCAGGCGGGGCACTCGGGTGAGTTCGTGCCCGGCGGGTCACTGCGCTACTGGTGTGCAGTCGCGGCGCTGGTCACCGATCTCGCGGCCCGCGGCAGGGTGCTGCCGACGCTGGTGATGGAGGACGGCGGCTACGCGGCCCGGTGGCGGCCAGTATTGTCCGGCGGCGACGCTCAACGGGCACGGGAGCTTGCGGCGGCCATGCCGCCGGTTTGCCGGGCAGCTACCGCGGTGGGCGAGCAGCCGTCGGTCCTGCTGACCGAGGCGCTTGACGCGCTCATGGACGCCGCTGTCCGGTGGCGGCTGGCTTCCGCCGCGACCGATGGCGGCAAGCCGTACTCGCTGCTGCCCACCCGGCACGGGCGGAAGCCGGCCAAAATACCACTGGCCGAACGCTGGATCGATGCGCTCACCGGTCCCGACCCCCAGGTCGCGGCGCTGAAATCCGAGGATGGACCGGAAGCTGCGGAGCTGGCGGCGAGCCTGGCCGCGTGGCGGGACTCCGCGCAGCTCCCCATGGGTCCGGTCCGCACGTGCTTCCGGCTTGTCGAGCCGTCCGATGAGGCGGGCCCCGCCCAGGACGACTCCGACCCCAGGCAGGAAGCCGCGGCACCGGGTGACGCGGGCGAGAACCATGTCGGCGGTTCGTGGCGGGTCGAGTTCGCGCTCCAGTCGACCGGCGACCCGAGCCTGGTGATGTCGGCGGCGGACGTATGGGCCGGCGCTTCGACCGCGGGCTTGGCCGTCGGCATCAAGCATCCCGAGGAGGAACTGCTCGCCGGGCTCGGCCGCGCCGCCCGGCTTTTCCCCGACCTTGACGCCGAGCTTCGAGCAGCCGCACCCGAACAGGTCACCCTGGACACTCGCGGGGCATTTGGGTTCCTCAGGGAGACCGCTCCGCTGCTCTCGGCCGCCGGGTTTGGCGTTCTGCTGCCCTCCTGGGCGCGCAAGGCACGGCTGGGCCTAAAGCTCACCACGCGGTCGCGTAACACCGCGAACTCGAAGGTGAAGGCCTCCGGCCTCGGGCTGGAGGAGCTCGTGGACTTCCGTTACCAGCTCGCTGTCGGCGCCCAAGCGCTCGACGAGGCCGAACTCGAGGAGCTCGCCCGCCTGAAGGTGCCGCTCGTCCGGCTGCGCGGCCAGTGGGTGGAACTCGACCAGCGGCAGTTGCAGGCCGCGCTGAGGTTCATGGAGCGGAGCCACTCCGGGACCATGCGAGCTGGTGACGCTCTGCTGGCCGGGCTGCACGGCCCTGACGGTCCCGACGGTGAGCTCGCGATCATCAACGTCGATGCCGACGGCTGGCTCGGTGACCTGCTGTCCGGGCAGGCCGATCGCCGCCTCGAACCAGTAACGGCCCCCGCGGGCTTCCGGGGGAAATTGCGTGCCTATCAGCAACGGGGATTGTCCTGGATGGCATTCCTCAGCGGTCTCGGATTGGGTGGAATCCTCGCCGATTCCATGGGACTCGGAAAAACGGTGCAGATGCTCGGACTGCTCGCGCATGAGCGGGAAATCGCAGCTACAGGGGATCGTGAGCGCCGCCCAACGCTTCTCGTCTGCCCGATGTCGCTGGTCGGAAACTGGCAGCGGGAGGCGGAGAAATTCACCCCGGGCCTCACCGTATATGTGCACCATGGCAACGAGCGCCTCACCGGTGCGGAACTCACCACGACGCTGGCCGGCGCCGACCTTGTCATCACCACCTATGGGATCGCGGTCCGCGATCAGGAATACCTGCGCCAGATCGAATGGCGCAGGGTGGCCTGTGATGAGGCGCAAAACATCAAGAACAGCGCCACCCGCCAGGCCAAGGCGGTGCGTGCCCTACCGGCCGTGAACAGGATCGCGCTGACGGGCACACCGGTGGAGAACAGCCTCACCGAGCTGTGGTCGATCATGGAGTTCGCCAACCCCGGCCTGCTCGGCCCGGCCGAGAAGTTCCGCAAAGCGTACGCGATCCCGGTCGAGCGGAACGGGGACGAGCAGGCCGCGGCCGCCTTGCGCCGCCACACGGGGCCGTTCATCCTCCGGCGGCTGAAGACCGACCAGGCGATCATCTCCGATCTGCCCGACAAGCTGGAGATGAAGGTCTGGTGCAATCTCACGCAAGAGCAGGCCAGCCTCTACCAGGCGACCGTCGCGGACATGCTGGCCAGGATCGATGCGGCGGAACCTGGGATCGAGCGCCGGGGCCTGGTGCTCGCCACGATGGCAAAGCTCAAGCAGGTCTGCAACCACCCTGCGCACCTGCTCGGTGACGGCTCGCGGCTGCCCGGCCGCTCTGGCAAGCTGGCCCGGCTTGAGGAGATCTGCGACGAGATCACCGCCGTCGGCGACAAGGCCCTGTGCTTCACCCAGTACGCGGAATTCGGTGCGATGCTGCAGCCCTACTTGGCCGCCCGGCTCGGCTGCGAGGTGCCATTCCTGCACGGCGGAGTGCCGAAGAAGCGCCGCGACACCATGGTTGCGTCCTTCCAGGAGTCCGGTGAACCTGCTGTCTTCCTGCTCTCGCTGAAGGCCGGCGGCACCGGGCTCAACTTGACCGCCGCGAGTCACGTCATCCACGTCGACCGTTGGTGGAACCCGGCGGTCGAGGATCAGGCGACTGACCGAGCGTTCCGCATCGGGCAGCGCCAGGACGTGCAGGTGCGCACGTTCGTTTGCGTCGGCACTCTCGAAGAGCGCATCGACGCGATGATCGAGAAGAAGAGGGCGCTGGCCGAGCGGACCGTCGGCACGGGCGAGGGCTGGCTTACCGAGTTGTCGGTGGACCAGTTGCGCGACGTCATAGCGCTGTCCCCGGAGGCGGTCTCGGAATGAATACCGAACGGCCGCGGAGATCGCCATGAACACTTACGAACCCTGGTGGCATGAGTCGGCCCGGCCGCGCGAGGTGGATGGCGGTATCAAGGCGCGCAGCAAACGCGGCGCGATCGGCGAACAGTGGTGGTCGCGCAGGTTCATCGGCGTGCTCGAGTCGTTCGGTATGAGCGGCCGATTGGCCCGCGGCCGCAACTATGCGCGGCGCGGTCAGATCCTGGCGTTCGCGCTCGCAACCGGGGAGGTAACCGCACAGGTGCAGGGTTCGCGCCCGCGGCCGTACCGAGTGCGCATCCAGGTGCTCCCGCTGACCGTCGCACAATGGCGCCACGTGGAGCAGGCACTGGCCAGCCAGGCACTGTTTCGCGCCAAGCTGCTCGCTGGCGAGATGCCGCCGGAGATCGAGGAGGTCTTCGCTGGCTGTGGGACGCCCCTTTTCCCCCGGTCGGAGCGCGACCTGGAGATGTCTTGCTCCTGCCCCGACTGGGGGGTGCCGTGCAAGCACCTCGCGGCGACGTGTTACGTGCTGGCGGAGGCGTTCGACGACGACCCGTTTCTGATGCTTGCCTGGCGGGGCAGGAAACGCGCACAGCTACTTGACGCGCTTCGCCGGGTCGCCGAGAGTGCGCCGACGGGACGGGCGCCTGTTCTTGATGTGCACGCTCCCCCGCTCGGCGAGTGCCTCGGCTCGTTCTGGTCTCCGGGGATGAGCGCGGCTCGGCTTCGGGCGCGGCAGGCAACGCTTACGCCCGTCGCGGCGGGGCCACTTGCGCCCGCGCCGGACATGCTGCTGCGGACCTTCGAGCCGCCGCCGATCGCCGTGCGCCGCAAGGCCCTGGCCGAGGTGCTCGCCCCCGCCTACCAGCGCCTCGCAGCGGATGAGCAGGCTCCTTAGGCTCTTAGCCGCGAGGGGTCCACGCGCGCTGCAGTGCTTCCGGCAGCCCCCACCAGCCGAGCGGGGTGAGCCGCTCGGCGTCGTCGAGCGCACCAAGGGCTTGCCAAAGCCCAGTGACGTGGAAAAAGAATCCTTCCCCCGCTTCCTGGTCCTCGGACTCGTCGAAGTCCTCATCGAACTCATCGAAACCGAATTCGCTGTCAGCGCTGTCGTCCCCCTCGTCCGCGTCGTCAGCGGCCGCACGATCGTCGTCGTCCGGCTCGAACTCGCTGACGTAGCGGGCAAGGTCATACGCGGCAGCAGCGGTTCCGGGTCCACGCCTGGCCAGCGTGGCGACCGCGGCGAGCCAGTCGTAGGGCTGGAGGGTGCAGAGGGCGACGATCGCCTGAGAATCTTCATCCAGTTCGTCGTCCGGGTCCGGCACCTTGTCGTCATCCGGAAGCTCGCCTGCGGGGGAAGCGATGCCAGCCGCGAGCCTGAGCCACAGCTCCGTGTCGTCGGCTGGCAGGTCGCGCGGGTCCACATCGCCGCAGGCGGCCAGGAGGTTACCCGGCCAGCCCGGGCGGGCCAGTGCCGAACGTAGGCTAACGCATGCCTCGCGCAGTTCTTGGCCGGGAAGCGGCCGCTCGCCGACCTCGTCGACAACCATGCGCAACTCGCTGAGCGCTTCTGCCTCGGCCTCATCCCAGTCGGCCAGGAATTGTTCATCTTGCTCGTCCAGTAGCACGTCCATCGGCACCCTGCCGTCCGGGAGTGGCGATGTCATCCAACGTTCCTGGGTACCGACATATGCTCGCCGCGCCAGGAAATCGCCCGTTACCAGCAGGTCAGGCTCGATCTCCCCGGCCGCCAGCCGGTCCTCGAGGTGCGCGACGAGGAGGCCATGCATCTCGGCTTGCAGCTCGCTGCGCTTTCCTTCGTCTTCCCACACGTGCATGCCGATGAGCCCGGTGGGCTCGGTTCCTGTGGACTCGAGCCAGTGGCGGACATCGCCGATTGTCGCTGCGCCCGCGACGATGCTGCCGAGAACTGTCTCCGCCGATTCCCAGAACGCGGCGGATAAGGGGTTACCGGCCGCAAAAAGCTGGCGACGCAACTCGGGCACCGCCGCCAGGGCCTCGGTTGACGGCACGCTGAGGAGCGCGCGGGCAAGATCACGGCGAGTCAGGCTGGCGACCGAACGCGCGGCCAGCGCCGCCACGCGGTCTTCATCAAGAACCACAGCCCGTAGGTTACCGCCGCGCCTCGCCCGCGGCGTGTCCTTGGCCAATGTCCGCGACTGGCCCGCTCGTGTCACCGTCCTGAATGTGGCACGCCAGGGGAGTGACGCACTGAAGCAGCCGCGGTCCTGTTGATCTTCCTGGATGCCCAAGAAAGGAGGGGCCTGCAGGTCCGCGACACGGCGCGCAGCCGTTAGGGATAATTCTGGGCATTTTGTCGCTGATGGGGCGTCACGAGCCTGCCGTTTCAATGTTTCCTCCTGGTTTCGATTGTGCACTCCGGCGACTGGTGCGACACTCCGCTTCATGGCAGTGTTAACGGAAAGCATCGCTACGAACACATTTCGTAGCGATCGTTCGTTTCCCAGCCAGGACGGCTACCGGGAGGCACTCGACGCGTCGTTCGCCCGCGTAGCCAGCTCCGGCGAAAAGGCGGTTGCCTACTTTTATGGCCGCCTGTTTGCCGCGACCCCACGGCTAAGGGGCCTGTTCCCCGCGGCAATGGATTACCAGCGGGACAGGCTCCTGTGCGCCCTTCTACAGATTACGCAGCGACTTAGCAATCGCGCCGCGCTCAGCGAGTACCTCGCGCAGCTCGGCCGCGATCACCGCAAATACGGCGTGCAGGCCGAGGATTACCCGCCGGTCGGCGAGGCGCTGCTGGCGACATTCGCGAAGTTCGCAGGCGATCAGTGGACACCTGCGGCCGCCGAGGGGTGGGCGGCGACCTATCAGCAGGCCGCGGACATTATGAAGGCCGCCGCCGAGGAGGCGGCCGGGAAGACCCCGCCGTGGTGGCTCGCGGAAGTCACCCGGCACGAGGTGCGCGCCCCGGGGCTCGCGGTCATCACCGTCCGCCCGGAGTCCCGCCTGCCGTACCAGGCGGGGCAGCATGTGAGCATCCAAACCCCACGCTGGCACCGGGTGTGGCGCCCCTACTCAGTGGCGTGCGCGCCGCAGGACAGCGGGTTGCTCGAGTTCCACATCCGCGCCGTCCCCGGCGGCTGGGTCAGCACGTCCCTGGTGCGGTACACAAGGCCGGGGGACTGGCTGATCCTCGGCCCCGCGGCCGGCACAATGACTGCGGATTTGGCGTCCAGGCGACCATTGCTGTGCGCGGCGGGTGGCACCGGGCTCGCGCCGATGAAGGCCATTCTCGAGGATGTCATCCGGGCGGGCGTCCCTGGCAACCGCCGTGACATCACCTTGTATGTAGGGGTCCGTGACGCCAAGAGCCTCTACGACATGGAAGCCCTGTGGCGGTTCGAGCAGGTGCACCCCTGGTTGCGGATCATCACCGCGATAGCCGAGCGGTCAGGGGCCGGACCGTGTCGTGGGCCGCTGCCGTCTGTGCTGCTTCATAACCTGCCGGCGGGCGTCGGCGACCATGACGCTTACGTGGCGGGCCCGGCCGAGATGGTCGAGCGCACCGTCCACGTGCTCAGCAGAGCGGGCGTGCCCGGCGAGCGCCTCCACCACGACCTGGAGGCGCTGACGACCGGCCACAGAATCCCGTTGGCGGTCAACGGGACCATCCGGTGAACGCGTTCGCCGGTTTCAGAGCTGCCCGCCTGCTCCTGGCCGAGGCGGAGCGCGAGCTGTGGGACAGCCCGCAGGTGCGAAGGCCCGTCGATGCCGACGCCATCATCGACGCCGTGGCGGGCCTGCTCAGGCCGCTGACCGCGGTCATGCTGTGCCTGTCGACCGACCGCGTAACACCGAACCCGACACGCCGGGCTAAATGCGATGCCCTTACCTACGTCATAAACGACGTGATGACCGACTTGGAGAAGCTCCGCACCAGAGCGCCGCCCCGGGGATTGTGATGAGGCATGAGCCAGACGCTCGAGTACGGCGACGCCGCCCCGCTCTTGGGGCACGTCGACACAGCACAGGCCGTGGAGTTCATCCGCGCGTTCCACGCCGAGCACCGCGACGCGGGGTCGGCTGACACGCGGATACGGAGCGTGCTCGCCGAAATCGATACGACGGGAACCTACTGGCATACTCCGGCCGAACTCGCCCACGGCGCGCGCGTGGCGTGGCGCAACGCCGCGCGGTGCATCGGGCGCCTTTACTGGCACAGCCTCGTGGTACGTGACCGGCGGGACGTGACCACAGCGGAGAGGATCGCGGATGAGGCGGTCACCCACCTGCGGCTGGCCACAAACGGCGGCAGAATCCGGCCTACGATCTCTGTGTTCGCACCGGCTGGCCCGCTGCGGCCAAGCCCGCGAATCTGGAACGAACAGCTCGTCCGCTACGCCGGCTACCCGCAGCCGGATGGCACGGTCGTGGGAGATCCGCGCAACATCGCCTTAACCGAACTGGCGGCGTCGCTGGGCTGGCAGGGCCGGGGAGGCCGGTTCGACGTGCTGCCGCTGGTCATCTCCGCCGCAGAGGAGCCGCCTCGGGTATTCCCCCTGCCGCAGGCCGCGGTGCTGGAGGTCAGCATCACTCATCCGCGCCTCTCCTGGTTCGCCGACCTTGAGCTGTGCTGGCACGCAGTGCCGGTGCTTGCGGACATGTGCCTGGAAATCGGCGGCGTGCGCTACCCGGCTGCACCGTTCAACGGCTGGTACATGTGCACAGAGATCGGCGCAAGGAACTTCGCCGACGCGGCGCGCTACAACATGTTGCCAACGGTCGCCCGCCGCATGGGTCTGGACACCCAGTCGGACCGCACATTGTGGCGCGACCGGGCCATCGTGGAGTTGACCGCCGCCGTGCTCCACAGCTTCGACGCGGCGGGGGTCACGATCACCGACCATCACACCGAGTCACGGCGGTTCCTCACGCACCTCGAGCGGGAGCAACGCGCCCGGCGCTTGTGCCCTGCGGACTGGTCATGGATCGTGCCGCCGATCAGCGGCGCGGCGACGCCGGTGTTTCACCGCTACTACGATGACGTGGCTCTATCGCCAGCCTACGTACGGCCCAGTGAACCCCACTGACCCGTGGGTCGTCGCGCTTACGCTCTGTCCGGCGAACTCTGCACCTCGCCGCTTGTCTCCTTGAGAACCTCGTGACCGGGGTGGGGGTCCGCCGGGATCGTGCCAAGGCGTCCGGCCTGGTAGTCCTCGAACGCCTGAACGAGTTCGTCCCTGGTGTTCATCACGAAGGGGCCGTAGGCGGCGACTGGCTCGCGGATCGGCAGCCCGCCGAGCATGAGCACGTCAAGCTGCGGGCTGCGGCTCTCCTGGCTGGTATCCGCTCGCACCGTCACCACGTCACCCCGACCGTAGACGGCGAGTTGGCCCATTCGGACTGGCCGCCTCGCAGCACCGACCGAGCCGGAGCCTGCAAGCACGTACACCAGGGCGTTAAAGTCGGTCGGCCACGGCAATCGAAGCTGGGCGCCAGGGGCCAAGCTAGCGTGCAGCAGCGTGATTGGCGTGTAGGTGACGCCTGGACCCTCGTATCCACTGACCCGGCCGGCGATTACTCGCAGTAGTGCACCACCGTCCGGCGAGCTGAGCAGCTTGACAGCGCCACCGCGGATGTCCTGATAGCGCGGCGGATTCCACTTCAACTTGGCAGGCAGGTTGACCCAAAGCTGGAAGCCGTGGAACAAGCCGCCGCGCAGCACGACCTCTTCCGGTGGCGCCTCGATATGCAGGATTCCGCGACCTGCCGTCATCCACTGCGTGTCGCCGTCGGTGATGAGTCCGCCGCCCCCGTTCGAGTCCTGGTGCTGGAAAATGCCGTCGATTATGTAGGTGACGGTCTCGAAGCCGCGGTGGGGGTGCCAGGGTGTGCCCTTGGGCTCGCCGGGCGCGTAGTTGACCTCCCCCATCTGGTCCATGTGGACAAACGGGTCGAGCGTGCCCATGTCAACCCCGGCGAATGCACGCCGAACGGGGAAACCCTCGCCCTCGAGGCCGGATGGTGCCGTGGTGACCGACACAACTGGCCGGTCGATCGCTGCCTGGCCTGGCTCCGGGACCCGTGGCAATGCGACGGTGTCAGCGGTGATGGCTGGCATGACTAGTCCTCTCGTGGGTCATCTATGCAGGTCAGCGGCGGCGTTCGGGAGCATTCGGCGAACAGCATGGCGAGGTGGCGGCAACGGCAGCCATCGGTGACCTCCTGGCTCGTCCGGGGCAGGTCCGGGAGCGTGGCCTGTTCCCCAGTCAACATCCTCGGTCAATCGTCCGCATAACACAGTTGAAGATTCAATCATTCCCTAGGAGCTTGTTTGAGAACCCCGGTTCGATCAGTGAGCGGGTCATCCGCGCCCGGCTGGCAAGGCCGCAGCCCGAAGGCGTGCCTGGAGGCACATCGAGGGCGAGAACGCAGCCAGCCGGGATGCGGGGCCACGCGAGCCGGATCGGGGTTCTCAACAGGCTCTGAGAGCAGGCTCTAGGCGACCGCCGCCCGTAGCACATCTCGACATGGCGTCTCGGTGCGGGTGACGGGCTGCTGTTTCGCGCGGAGTTGGCTCTTGAGCTTGGGTCAGTCGTGAAGCTGGTTAAGGTCCACAGCGTTCGGCGGTGGGCCGATCTTCACGGGCACGTTGTAGTCCGTGAAGTCAGCCACGCCGGTTCCCGCGCTGTGTGACGAGGGCATCACACGGAGCGGGACCGGCTCGCCCGTCGTTGCCACGTACACAATCGAGTCGCCAGACTTAACCGGGATGGCCGGGCGGCCGTTGATCATGGTCACCGCTCCGGCCAACCTCGGCTTACCCTTCGGACCAGAGCCCATGCTTCGGGTGAAGGTCTTGACGTTGCGAAACGGGAAGTCACGGATTGAGCTGCCCGGGAGCACAACCCAGCGGTTGTTCAGCAGGGTGGCAGCCGCGGTGCCGCCCGCCTGCTTCCACAGTGTGCTGCTGCGGATGAACATCCTGCCTTCTGCCAGCACGAAGTCGAACTGCGCATGCTTGATCCCTTGCATGGGCGCGGTCATGGATCCCTTCGCCGAGGCGCGCTTCAGGAAAAGGTCAAAGGTGTACCGCTGGCCCGACTCGCGAAGTGTCCCCTTCATGTGGACGGACTTGGCCGAGGCGAGCGCCTTTTCCGCTGCTGCGATGATCTGCTTGGGTGACTTGTCCGCGATTCCGTTGGTCGGGGTTGCGCTGGGACTGCTGGGTGAGCGGGTGGAACTGGTGCTCGAGGGGTGGCCGCAGGCGCCGACGAGCAGCGCCAGCCCCAGGCAAGCGGTGGCGACGCCAGCCGCTCGGGCACGAACTACCAGCAGTTTCACGCCTTCCTCCGATCCCACTCCGGCAGAACCCCCTTGAACGCGAACACGCCAAGGTGCCGGTGCTGTTGCTAGGTGAGCGAAATATACTGCCCGGCGTGCCCGTATTGTGAGGATTTCGAATGTGTGGCTGCCGTTAATCGGGCCCCCGTGTGTTGTGGCAGGCGGCCGGCGTGAACCCCGCCTGAAAAATCCACGGGAGCGGTTAAAGAGGGTACGGGGCGGCCAGGGCAACCGGCCACGACGGCCGTCGCGTACAGGGATTTAATAATCAACTATTGCATACACTGTCGTCATGAGCCCTCCACGCTGGTTGTCTGCTACGCAGCAGCATGACTGGCGTGCCTACATCGAAGGCAGCGCCCGCCTGGCTGAGGCTCTCGAGCAGGACCTCAAGAGGCGACACGGCCTGTCCTTGGCCGAGTACGAGATCTTCGTGCGGCTGTCCGAGGCGCCACAGAGACGGTTGCGCATGGCCGAACTAGCTGAGTCAGCGATTCAGTCCCGCAGCCGACTGACCCATACCATTGGCCGCCTTGAGACCAAGGGTCATGTGCGCCGGGTAGATTGCCCGTCGGACCGGCGTGGTGTCTTTGCCGAGCTGACGGACGATGGATTCGCCGCCCTGAGGCGTGCTGCGGCTGATCACGTAACTGCGGTGCGTGACCTCTTCGTGGACGTAGTCGATCCGCAGGACCTCGCGGCGGTGGGCCGCGCCTTCCGCGCGGTCGCCAAACGACTGGGCTGACTACCTGGCCGGCGTCCTCGCACGCCGCCGTGGTGAAGCTCGGTGCGGGTGGCGCGGGCAGCCCCGCGCACCAACCGCATCCATAGTCGTGGATTTCCGTCCGGATTTCGTCATGATCCGTCGGCGCGGAGACTTCTCAGCTATAAGTACTGAAAAATCTCCGATGTGATGGATCACTGTTTTGAGGACGTTCATAGACGTCCGCGGCGTCGATGAGATTGATTCCAGCGTCCTAACACCCCTTTTGTCCCGCACGCACCGGATCCCGCGTTGACGCGGGCGATCGGGCGGGCCTACGGTCAAGTTAAGGGGCGTGCAGGACGTGTTACTGATCGTGATGTATGAATCCGGCACGTGGCGCGTGCAGCCGGGCGAGCTGGTTACCTTCGGCCGGGCGCGGACATGTTCTATTGTTCTGCCCGCTGAGGATCGTGGCCTCTCGCGTTCGGCCGGCAGCTTCAGCCACCACGACGGGAGCTGGTGGCTGCACAACGACAGCAAGTCCTCGCTGCTTTACCTGACCGGGGATCGCGGCTTCCGGGTCGACCTGCCGCCGGGGATGCAGATGCCGCTGCAGCAGTGGCACGCAAAGGTTCGGCTGTGCGGGGTGTTCGCCGACCACACCCTGCGGCTGCGCCTGCCCGATCTGGATGACCTGCCCGACTATCCAGCCGGTGCCTCAGGCTCGGCGGCGGCACCGGTAGACGCTGAGCGCTTGGTGACGGCCACCCGGTATCGCGCGCCGCTCACTGAGGGCGACCGGCTGGTGCTGACGGCACGGTTCGAGGCGTACCTCACCTGGCGGTACTCGGGGGAGCCAGCGCCAAAGACCGCGAAGGAGACGGCCGAGCGGATCGGCTGGCAGCCGCATGCGGTGGCCAAGCGCTGTGAGAACATTCGCGACCGTTTCGCCCGCCTGGGTGTTCCTGGCCTAAGGGGGCCGCGGGCGCTGGACGAGCTCGCGAAGCTGCTGATCTCCACTGGTGAGCTCACTGCCGACGATCTGAATCGGCTCCCAAGCAAGGCCAACGTCGGCTGACCGCAGGGGACGGGCGCGGGCGCGAGCCGGGCCACCGCCGGGGCCGGATAGCGTTGGCAGGGTGAACCGGCTGAGCGGCGCGACGAGCCCTTATCTGCAGCAGCATGCGGACAATCCGGTGGACTGGTGGCCTTGGTGCCCGGACGCCTTCGAGGAAGCCAGGCGTCGCGACGTGCCTGTGCTGCTGTCCGTCGGCTATTCGGCCTGCCATTGGTGCCACGTCATGGCGCATGAATCCTTCGAGGACGAGCAGACCGCACAGCTTATGAACGAGAACCTCGTCTCCATCAAGGTTGACCGTGAGGAGCGGCCCGACATAGACGCCGTCTACATGACGGCGACACAGGCGATGACGGGCCAGGGCGGCTGGCCGATGACGGTGTTCATGACGCCGGACGGCCACCCATTCTTCTGTGGCACCTACTTCCCGCGCCAGTACCTGCAGCAGCTTGTCACGGCGGTCGCGCGCACCTGGCGGGAGGAGCCGGACCGGATCATCGGCCAGGGCCAGCAAATCGCCTCCGCTCTGGCCGAACGCGCGTCGCCCCCCCTCGCCAAGCGGCCCGCGGCATCGCTGCTCGAGCAGCTTCCCGCCGCGCTTCCCGATGCGCTTTCCGCCGCGGTCGAGTCGCTGGAGCGCGACTTCGACGGCGCTCGCGGCGGTTTCGGCGACGCGCCGAAGTTTCCACCCTCGATGGTGCTGGAATTCCTGCTCCGTCACGGCGAGCGTGCTGACAGCGGTGGGACCGGCGCGACAGCGTTGCGCATGGCGGAGGTTACTGCCGCGGCGATGGCCCGCGGCGGCATGTATGACCAGCTGGGTGGGGGTTTCGCGCGCTACAGCGTGGATGGCGCATGGGTGGTGCCGCACTTCGAGAAGATGCTCTACGACAACGCGCTGCTGGCGCGCGTCTACGCGCACCTGTGGCGGCGTACCGGCTCCGAACTCGCCTGCCGCGTCGCCGCAGAGACCTGCGACTGGATGATCCGCGAGCTGCGCACCCCGGAGGGCGGTTTCGCGTCCGCGCTTGACGCCGACAGCGAAGGCGAAGAGGGCCGGTTCTACGCCTGGACGCCGGGCCAGTTCGCTGGTGCGCTCGGCCCGGACGAGGCGGAGTTCGCCGCCCGGGTGTTCGGCGTGACGGCCGAGGGCACGTTCGAAGGCGGCCGGTCCGTGCTCCAATATCGCCGTGACGAGGATGATGCCGAACGGCTGCGCGCGGTCCGCTCCGCTCTCTTCACCGCACGGCTCACCCGTGTGCCACCGGGACGCGACGACAAGGTGGTCGCCGCCTGGAATGGCCTCGCGATCGCGGCTCTTGCCGAAAATGGCCTGCTGCTTGACCGACCGGACCTGGTGGCCGCGGCCGAAGGCGCGGCCCGCCTGCTGACCGAGCTGCACATGGATGCGTCGGCCACTGACCAGCCAGGGCGCCAAAACGGTGCACGGATCGCACGCACCTCACGCGACGGGGTCCGAGGCGAAGGCGCCGGGGTCCTCGAGGACTATGCGTGCGCGGCGGAGGGATTGCTGGCTCTTTCCGGCGTCACAGGCGAGGCGCGCTGGCTTGCCCTTGCGGGTGAGCTGATTGACTCGGCGCTCGCCCGCTTCGGCGACGGCAACGGCGGGTTCTACGACACCGCCGACGACGCTCCGCGCCTTCTATACCGGCCGCAGGACCCAGCGGACAACGCCACGCCGTCGGGCTGGTTCGCCATGGCGAATGTCCTGCTCAGCTACGGGGCATTGACCGGATCTTGGCGTTACAGAGAAGCGGCGGGCGCCGCACTTTCGCTCATCCCGGCACTTGCCGGCCGCTTTCCGCGTGCGGCTGGGTGGGGAATGGCTGCTGGGGAGGCTTACCTGTCCGGCCCGGCCGAGATCGCCATTGTTGGTGAGGCGGACGACCCACGTACAGCGCGTCTGCACAGGACCGCGTTGCTGGCCGCGCCGCCTGGTGCGGTGATCGCCGTCGGTCCAGCCGACGGCGCCGCCGCCATCCCGCTGCTCGCCGGCCGTGGTCTCGCGGACGGCGCGCCAGCGGCCTACGTATGCCGTAATTTCACCTGCCGTGCACCGGTCACCACGCCCGAAGAGCTTCAATCGCTGCTCGCTGGCTCAAGCTCCACCTAGACCCCACCCGCCCTGGGGGGCCTTCCCCAGTGCTGATCTTCGCAGCTTGTCAATAGGTTCGACAGCCTTGAATGGCATTCTGTGGATAACCACAGTGTCCGCGGGGCGTTTGTATCGGCATCGGCGTGGCTGAGTGTCCCGCGCAAAGATTCCGGGTATGTGGGCGTGGACCTTCGAGGTGCGCCTGTCGTTGAATGGACCGCATGGCCGTGAAACCGGCGGCCCGCGCGGTGCGTCGAAGGGACAGGGCCCACGGAGAGGAGTCCACGTGAGCGACTGGCCGGGATCGTCGTTCTCCTTGCGCACGCGGCGCCTGCTATGGGCGGCAGGAGCGGTGGCGCTGGTGTTCGGCCTCGTGGCTGGCGCATCTCCGGCGTTCGAGCGTACGGCCGCGGTTGCCCTCCCGCCATCTGGTGGCTCTGCACCTGCCGGGGTCGTGACAGCTGGCGCCAGCCGTTCGGCATCCTCTCCGGTACTAGTCGCCCAGCCGCTCGCCACTGCGGCAATGCCGTTCGTGGCGCCGCTACGGCATCTGCGCGAACCCGACATCATCGTGGTCGGGCAGACAACGCTTCCCCGGCGATCCATCGCGGCCGTACGGCGGTTGCCCGGTGTGGCCGCCGTCACCGCGCTGGACGCGGCGCGGATCAAGGTGAACGGGAAGTTCGTCGCCATGATCGGCGTGCAACCGTCGACGTTCCGCTCGTTCGCCGCCCGGCCGACCGCGTCGTCCACCCGTCTCTGGCAGAACGTGGCGGCGGGTGGTGTCGCGGTCTCCTATGACATGGGCAAGCATAGTCACCTGCCGCTGGGCGGCACGGTGCACGTGACCGGGCGCACCACCGCGGACCTGCAGGTTGGCGGTTTCGCCACGGTCGGCATCGGCGGGATCGACGCCGTCGTGTCGCATCAGACCGCGATGTCGCTTGGCCTGCCGGCCAAGAACGCGATGGTGATCAGCGCGCCGAAGGCCGACGTAACCGCGCTCGCGCGCCAGGTCAAGCGGGCTGTGCCGCGCCGGGCGGCGGTTCAGCCGCTGGTCTACAAGGTGACAGTTACCCGCGGTTACGCGGTAAGCGCGGCAAGCGCTAGCGGCATCGCTGGCGGGCCGTCCGTTGGCAGCGCGCTCAGCGGTGCCCAGCTCGAAGCGATGATCAAGGCGGCGCTGAGCAGGCGCGGGCTTCCGTACGTGTGGGGCGCCGCCGGGCCAGGCTCTTTTGATTGCTCCGGGCTCGTCCAGTGGTCGCTCGCTCAGGCCGGGATCGCGATGCCGCGGGTGGCAGCCGACCAGGCCCGCACCGGCCCCCTGATCCCTGTCAGCCAGGCGCGGCGCGGCGACCTGCTGTTCTGGCGCACGGACCCAACGGCCCCCAACTACATCTCGCACGTTGCTATCTATCTGGGGAACGGTCAGATGATCCAGGCGCCAGAGCCGGGGAAGAACGTTGAGGTCGTCCCAGTGGTGTTCGGTGCCGGGTTCGCCGGAATCGTCCGAGTGCACGCGCGCGTCGCTGCTTCGACCACCGGCTGACGGCCGATCCCTGTTCCGGTCGGCGGGCCATCCACTGGAAGCACGGTTCCTGTCGGCCATCCACCGCGTCCAGTCGGTCGGTGCGCCACATCCACCGCGCTCCTGGGGCCACGATTGGCCACCGAGGCCGTTCGGGTCGGGGGGCCACGATGGGCCACCGAGGCCGCTCCTGGCGCAGCCGCTCCTGGGGGCCACCGATGCCCACTCGCTCCCGCCCAACTCAGTCCTTGACCCAGCCCTGGACTGCTGTAATTATGATTACATGAGTACAGAACAGGTAGGTGACGAAGCATCGGCCGAGCAGGAGCTACGTGGCTGGTTCACCGGACGGTTGCCTAGCGATTGGTTCACCGATCCTATAGAGCTGGTGCTTGACCGTGAGGAACTCACGGTCATTGGAACAATCGCCGACCCCGACGTGCCTTCTGATGCCTCGGACGCCGAGCGGTCTGCGGCGGCGCACGGGCGCGCCCGGCGTTTCCGCGAGGAAACCCGCGAACGGCGGATCGAGATCGCCCGTGAGGCCGAACACCGCTTTGGCCGCAAGGTGTCCTGGGGCGTGATGTGCGGTGGCAATAAGGCGATGTTCACCACATTGTCGGTCCCGGTGATGACCCGCCTGCGTCAGGCCGAACGCCGGGTACTCGACACTCTCGTGGATGCGGGCGTTGCGCGCAGCCGCAGTGATGCATTGGCGTGGTGCGTCCGCCTCGTTGGCAAGAACACCGACGCCTGGCTCGCCGAACTCCGCGACGCGCTGCGCCGCGTGGAGCAGGTGCGTGCGGACGGCCCTGACGCTTAGTGTCCTGAGAGCCTTAGTGTCCTGAGAGCCTGTTCCAGAACCCCGATCCGGCTCGCGTGCGCCACGTTAAGACCGTGGATGTCACATTGCGGGTGCTACATACAGCACCCGCAATGTGACATCCACGGTCCAGTTGGGCCGCGTTGCGGGCCACGGAATGGCCCAGTATTCTGGCTGCGACCAATATGGTTTACACCAAAGGTCTATACCAAAACCCGCCACGCCGCAGCGGGCTGATTCACGCTCGCGAGCATGGCGTCTGTTTCCGCGGTAACACAGCCAGCTTATCCTTGGAGTGCCGGGAGTAATCCCACCGCGCCCGGCGGGGTACACTCACTGAATCCCGCCCCAGCCAACGCTGGGTGCGTGACTGCGCCAGGCGCCGCACCGCCAGACGCGCCGCAGTGGTCAAGCGTGCCGTGGCGCGCGGAGAAGGAGCGCCGAAGGCGCGGTCAAGAGAAGGAGCGATTGTGGCCTACGAGGTGAAGGCTAAATCTGTCGAGTGGAATCCGCCTGCGAAGCGGCTGCGCGAACTCGCCGAGCAAATGCCAAACAGCCAGATAACCGAGTTCGGCAACCTAGCAGTCAAGGCGCGGGTGGATTCCCGCAGCGCGCGGTCAACCTTCATCGTCGATGACTCAAGCAATGTGACGAAACAGACAATAACCCGCGCGGAGTACGAGCGTGTGGCCGCTGCGCAGGACGCTTACATCGCCCATGGCGACATGGTGGTGGTCGATGGCTACATCGGGTCGGATCCGCAGTTCCGCACGCGCTCCCGCCTGATTATCGAGGCCGCCAATGCCAATGTGGCCGGCATGCAGCAGCAGCTGTACTACCCGGTGGAGGATGACTACGACTCGGCCACCTGGGAACCGGACACCACGGTCATCTACACGCCCAACCTCCTTGCGCCCGGCTACCCGGGCGACAGGCTCATCGCCGTCGACCTCCGCGACAACATCACCCGCGTGCACAACACGGACTACTTCGGCGAGTCCAAAAAGGGCGGGTTGCGCATGTGGAACGGCATCGTCTACGACCGTGGTGGCCTGGCGCTCCATGCGGGCTGCAAGGTTATACCCGTCGGCAGCAACAACAAGACCGTCCTGATTGTGGGGCTGTCGGGCACCGGCAAGACCACGACGACGTTTACCACCCAGCTCGGCAGCAAACCGGTGCAGGACGATTTTGTGGCGCTTATGCCGGGTGGCAGGGTTTACGCGACGGAGAACGGCTGCTTCGCGAAGACGTTCGGGCTCAACCCCGATTACGAGCCGGCCATTTACCACGCCACTATCAAGCCGGACGCCTACCTTGAGAATGTCTCAGTCGACGGAGCGGGGAAGGTTTACTTCTTCGACACCTCGTACACCAAGAACGGCCGTACCACCTGGCCGTTCTCTTACGTTGACCCATGGCCGCCCGACAATCTGGAACCCGCCGAGTTCCTGCTCATACTCAACCGCAACGAGAACATCGTCCCCGGCGTGGCGCGCCTTGACCGGGCGCAGGCGGCCGCCTACTTCATGCTCGGCGAGACCACGGGCACCTCAGCGGGTGGCAAGGACGAAGAGGGCAGGTTCCTCCGGATTCCCGGCACCAACCCCTTCTTCCCGCGTGACATGGCCGACATGGGCAACCGGATGCTCGAACTGCTCGACAGCCACGAGCTGAAGGTGTTCGTCATGAACACCGGCCGCGTCGGGGGCCGCGAGGACTCCCCGGGCTCGAAGAAGATAAAGATCCCTCACTCATCGGCGATCGTTCAGGGCATTGCCCAAGAAACGATCTCGTGGACCGATGACCCCGGCTTCGGCTACGAGGTCGCCGCCGCGGTCCCCGGCATCGACGACATCGAGATCCTCCAGCCGCGGCTGCTGTATGAGCGACAGGGACGCGTGAGCGAGTACGAGGCCATGGTCAACCGGCTCAAGCGGGAGCGCCGCGAGTACCTCGCGTCGTTCCCCGGGCTGAACGAGGCGATCAGCAAGTCGATCGGCTAGGAGCCTGCTCCAGGAACAGCCAGCCGCGCGCTGTGCGCCAGCCGCGCCGATCGCGCGTGCGGCTGGCTCACGTTTGCATGACAGTCGAGTCATATTTCCCTCGCCCGCTGTGACCTTGGATACCGTTCTCGAAGGTGTTGCCTCATGAAGGGTGCGGCATGAGACTTCGCAACCTGGTCTACCGGCTCTACGCACGCAAGCTCGAGGCAACGCTGGCGGGAAAGCCCGTACCCCGCCATGTCGGGGTGATCCTCGACGGCAATCGCCGCTGGGCTCGCGCGGCTGGAATGCGGGATCCAAGTAGCGGCTATCGCAAAGGCGGGGACCGGGTCTTCGAGCTTCTTCAGTGGTGCGACGAGGCCGGTGTCGAGGTGGTCACGCTGTGGCTGCTCTCCACCGACAACCTGGCGCGACCGCAGCGGCAAATTGACCCGCTGCTGCGGGTCATCGAGGAGACCGTGCAGGGTCTGGTGGCCCAGCGCTGGCATGTCAACCCCATGGGCGCACTCGACTTGCTGCCCGATGAGACCGCGCGGGTGCTCAAGGACGCGGCCGAGGCAACGACCGGCTATGGCGGGCTCGTCGTGAATGTGGCGGTCGGCTATGGTGGCCGCCACGAAATCGCCGACGCGGTGCGCTCGCTGCTGCAGGACCATGCGAGCAGGGGCACGAGCATCGAGGAACTCGCCGAAGTTCTCAACATCGAGCACATCGCGGATCATCTGTACACGCGCGGCCAACCCGATCCCGATCTGGTCATCCGGACCTCGGGGGAGCAGCGGCTGTCTGGTTTCCTGCTCTGGCAGAGCGCGCATTCGGAATTCTACTTCTGTGACGCGTACTGGCCGGATTTCCGCCGGGTGGACTTCCTCCGCGCGCTGCGCGACTACGCCGCGCGGCAGCGCCGCTACGGCGCATAGGGGTTCCGCTAGCCCGAAGGTGCTACAAACGGTGGCGCCTCCGCGCAGGAGCGTCGTTGACCAGCCGAGCGCGTGTGACGACGGCCTGGGAGCGACATGTCGCGGCCCAGGAGCGACATGCCGCGGCAGCCGTTAAGGATCAGCCCGGGGGCGCTGCTGCCTGGGTGAATCGTGGGCATGGGCAGGCTGAGCTGACCGAAGCGATCAGGTACTTCCTGCGGGGCGCGGGGTACAGGTACCTTCAGAAAGGACTGGCGGTGTCCAGCCGCCCGTCCGGGAGGGCCCTGGCATCCTCGAGCTTCGCGTCCATCGACGCCGGCGAGACGGCAGAAGGGCCGGTGCGCGGCCCGTTCTGCAGGGTCAGCCCCGGTCAGTCCAACATCTGTCGCCGAGCGTGGCGCCCGGGCGCCCAAGGGAGAACGAGTGGCCAGTTCTTCGTCCAGCCGTCAGCCCGCGCGAGGCGCGCGGCGCAATCCTGGTCAACCGGGGCGTACTTACGTCCTTGACACCAGCGTCCTGCTCGCGGACCCAGCCGCGCTGGGCCGGTTCGCGGAGCATCACGTCGTGCTGCCGGTCGTCGTCGTCACCGAACTCGAGGCCAAGCGTCACCATCCCGAGCTCGGATTCTTCGCCCGCCAGGCGTTGCGGCACCTTGACGATCTGCGAATCAAGCATGGCCGGCTCGATACCGAGCTGCCGATCGGCAATGAGGGAGGCACGGTCCAGGTCGAGCTGAACCACGCGGACCCGCAGATGCTCCCGGCCGGTTTCCGGCTGGGCGACAACGACAGCCGCATCCTTTCTGTCGCGTGCGGCCTGGCCGCGGAAGGCCACGACGTCGTCCTGGTGAGCAAGGATCTGCCGTTGCGGGTGAAAGCGGCCTCCATCGGCCTGCGCGCGGAGGAGTACCGGGCGGAACTTGTCGTGGAATCCGGCTGGACGGGCATGGCGGAGCTCGCTGTGACCGGCGATGAGATCGAGACACTCTATGAGTCAGGCCGGGCGGAGCTTCCGGAAGCGGCGGAGCTGCCGTGCAACACCGGGCTTGTGCTCGGGTCCGACCAGAGCAGCGCTCTCGGCCGGGTGCTGCCGGACAAGGCCGTGAAGCTGGTACGTGGTGACCGGGAGGCATTCGGCCTGCGTGGCAGGAGCGCGGAGCAGCGCATCGCGCTTGAACTACTGCTTGACCCAAACATAGGGATCGTCTCGCTCGGCGGGCGAGCCGGGACCGGAAAGTCGGCGCTGGCTCTCTGCGCGGGGCTGGAGGCCGTCCTCGAGCGGAGGCAGCATCGCAAGGTCGTGGTCTTCCGGCCGCTGTACGCGGTGGGTGGCCAGGAGCTCGGGTATCTGCCGGGTTCGGAAGCTGACAAGATGAACCCGTGGGCACAGGCCGTCTACGACACGCTGTCCGCGGTTACCACCCAAGAGGTCATCGAGGAGGTTCTCAGCCGCGGCATTCTGGAGGTGCTGCCGCTCACCCACATCCGCGGCCGTTCCCTGCACGACGCGTTCGTGATCGTCGACGAGGCGCAGTCACTGGAACGCGGCGTCCTGCTCACCGTCCTGTCGCGGGTGGGAGCGGGCTCGCGGGTGGTGCTGACCCACGACATCGCCCAGCGCGACAACCTGCGGGTGGGTCGGCATGACGGGGTGGTAGCCGTGATCGAGAAGCTCAAGGGCCACCCCTTGTTCGCGCATTTGACCCTGGTGCGTTCTGAGCGCTCTCCAATCGCCGCACTGGTCACCGAGATGCTGGAGGAAACCGGCCTGCCGTAAGACCGTAAGACCGTAAGACCGTAAGACCGTAAAGGCCTGGCGCACCGCAGCGGCAGCCGTTTGGAATCTATGTACTTAACGGCTTGCGCGGGCGAGTCACAGCCCATGGCGTGCGCGGACGCGCCTGGGTAGATTCGCGGTGGCCGCCCGCACGCACGGCGAGTGCAGTACCGTACGTGCGTCATGACCCATCCACCCGACGCCCGCTCCGGCGGTCCGCAGCGGGCGGCAGCGGAGCCCAGCTCGGTCAGTTTGCCCGCGGTCTCGGTTGTCATGCCGGTGCTGAACGAGGAGCGGCACCTGGCGGACGCCGTCGCCCATGTCCTGCGGCAGGATTACCCCGCACCCGTCGAGGTGGTGCTGGCGGTCGGCCCTTCACGTGACCGAACGCGCGAGGTGGCGGAGCAGCTCGCGGCGGCCGATCCGCGCGTCACCGTCGTAGACAATCCGAGTGGTCGCACGCCCGCGGCGCTCAACGCAGCGATCGCGGCCGCAAAAAATCCGGTGGTGGCACGGGTGGACGGGCACGCGATGTTGCCATCAGGCTACCTGCGCACCGCGGCTGAGACGTTGCTGCGCACTGGAGCGGACAACGTGGGCGGGATCATGGCCGCGGAGGGTGTGACGCCATTCGAGCAGGCCGTTGCGCGGGCGATGACCTCGAAGGCCGGCGTCGGTTCGGCGAGATTCCACACTGGTGGACAGGCTGGCCCGGCCGAGTCGGTATATCTCGGGGTGTTCAGGCGAGCCGCGATCGACCGCGTCGGGGGCTATGACGAGGCGTTCCTCCGCGCGCAAGACTGGGAGATGAACCACCGCATCCGCGAGTCGGGCGGCACCGTATGGTTCGAGCCGCGGATGCGGGTGAGCTACCGGCCGCGGGCGGATCTTCGCGCGCTCGCCACGCAGTACTTCCACTACGGCCGGTGGCGCCGGGTGGTCGCGCGCGAGCACGCTGGGACGATCAACCCGCGCTATCTGGCGCCGCCGTTGGTGGTGATCGCCGTGGCAGGAGGGCTTGCCACCGGGCTGGCCGGGCTCCTGGGCGGGGCGGCAGGGCAGTGGCAGACCACGCGCTGGCTGTGTCTCGGCTTCGCTGTGCCTGCCATCTATCTCTGTGGGGTGGTCGCCGCGTCGGCGATGAGCTTGCGCGGCCTGTCCCGGGCCGCGGCGGCACGGCTGCCCACCATCCTGGTCACGATGCACATGTGCTGGGGCACCGGCTTCCTCACCAGCCCTCGCGCGCTCATCCGGGACCCTGGCCATCGCCTCCGCCCTTCAACAGGGTCTCCGCGACCGCGATATCGTGCGGATACGTGATCTTCATGTTGCGCTCGTCACCGGCCACTACCGCTATTGGCACCTCCGGCAGGTAACGCAGCACGACGCCGCAGTCGTCGGTGGCGCCGAATTCGGGGTCCGCACGAGCATGTTCGTAGGCCCGGCGGATAACAGAAAGACGGAAGCCCTGGGGGGTCTGGCAGCGGTGCAGGCCGTCCCGGCTCGGCATCTGCCTGATCACACCGCCGGCTGTGACCACGATCGTGTCCGAGGACGGAATCGTGACCCCGACCGCCTGGTAAGTCTGTAGCGCGGTCACACAACCACTGATAATCCGGCGGGTGACCAGCGGCCGCGCTGCGTCGTGCAGCAGCACGTTGCATTCCTCGCTGCCGAGAGCGGAGATCGCCCGCTGCGCCGATGCGCTGCGGGTATCGCCCCCCTCAAGGACCCGCGACACCTTGTCGTGACCAGCCCGGGCGAGGAGATCCGCTACCTCGCTGGTGAGACCAGGCGTCATCGCAACGATGATCTCGTCGATTTGCGGCACCGCGGAGAACGCCGCGACCGAATGCTCGATGACCGTCTTGCCTGCCAGCATCAGGAGCTGCTTTGGCACGCTGAGGCCGGTTCGCTGGCCGGCCCCTCCCGCGAGGATCGCCGCCACCGTGCGCATGACCTGGACCCTATCGCCTGCGTAGCGAAGCGCCATGTGCTGCCTGCGCCGGTACGCTGAGGTGATTGACTGGGGTGGATCATCGCACGCGGAGGCCCGCATGACCGTGGTGGCGCTGGTCGTCGCGACAGCGGCGGCGCGCGGCCGCCCAAGCGGGCTCGCAGGCCCCGTCGGCATCGCCTCGCGGGGCGGCCCGCAACGGCCCGCGTCCATCGTGCGCGAGGACGCCGTGCGCGAGGGTCCCGTGCGCCAGGGTGCTGGGTCGACGGCCGGGCTGTCGCTGCCGGGCCTGCAGGGGGGCGAGGTGACGACCGAGCCGCTGCTCACCCGCGTCTGCGGGCAGCTCAGCGCGCTCGGTGTCAGCGACATCTTCCTGATCGCGCCGCCCGGCCAGGCCGATCCGCTGGCGGCGATGGCGTGGGACGGCGTGTCAGTGCCTGGCTCAACCGACGGGGAGGGGACGAGCATCGACGTCCTCACATGCGCCTCGGTGGCGGAAGAGTTGCGGGCGGCCGCGTCGGTCGCCCGCCGGGCCGGTGTCAGTGGCGAATCCCTTCTCATCTGTGCCGGTGATCTGGTCGCGCATACGGAGGCATTGGCACGCCTTTGCCGCGGCTCGGGAACGGGCGCACTTACGGCCGCGCTCACCCGAGGCGAGGCGCTGGCCACCTCCGACCAGCGGCCCGCGCTGCGTATTGCCGGCCGGCCTCGCCGGGCTTTGGTGGCGGCGGGTTCGGCATTCCACCGTGTTCACGCGCCCAACGCCACCGGCTGCGGCGCCTTCCTCGTGTCCGCCCGCGACGCGGACGAGCTGGCCGCGGCGGCCGACGAGCTCGCTCTGCTTGCCGTGGGTGATTTGAGTGTGACCGCCCGCCAGGAGGGACCGCCGCCAGACCGCGGCGCTGTGGCGGTCAAGGACGCCAAGGACACGGCGGGGTTGGCGAGAGCTGCCGCAGTGCCCGTCATACGGCAGTCGGCACGCGGGCCGGGTTCACGCCACCGGCCCGGTTTTACCGACTCGCCGGCTCTGCTCCTGGTCGGGCTCGTACGCGGCGGGGTCGGTGTGGAAGCGATCGAGGCGAGCCCGCTCGTGTGCAAACGTGTGCAAACCGCCCATCAGGCGAAAGCTGCCGCCGCCGAGCTGAACGCCGTGGATGAGGACAGGATCCGGCTAAATGCCGCAGTAAGACGCGGCGGCGGCTTGCTCGCCACCTGCTTCGTCAACCCCGCCGCCAAGCACCTCGCGCGGTGGGCGTACCGGCGGCGGCTGAGCCCGAACGCGCTGACGGGCATGTCGATGGGACTTGGCCTGCTCGCGGCACTGTGGTTCTCGGCGGGCAGCGCGGCGGGGGTGATCCTGGGCGCGGTGTTCGCCTTCACGGCCTTGGTGCCGGGTTGCGCGGATGGTCAGCTCGCCAGGTATGCACGTCGGCAGACGGCGTTCGGTGCCTGGCTCGACGCGGTCGGCGGCCGGCTGGTGGAGTTCGCGATCTACGCTGGCCTGGCGGTGGGGGCAACGGGCGTCGCGGGCGCGGCAGGCGTGGCCGGAGCTGGGGCGGGGATTGCGGCTGGGATCACTCCACCACACCAGCGTGGCGTGTGGGAACTCGCGGTCGCCGCCATGCTTGTCCAGTCCGTGCGAGACATGATCAGGTTTTGTTTCCACGCGGTGGTTCCGTGTGTGACGCCGCCACAGGCGCCGCCCCGGATGCCGCTCGACGAGCCTGCGGACTTCGCCATCCCGGACAGTGCGGGCTGGGGCGACAGCGCGGGCTGGGGCGACCGTGCGGGTCGGCTGGCGCAAAGGTCGCGTCGAGTGGCACGCGGCTGTCGCCGCTGGCTGGCCGAGATCATCGGCTTCCAGCCGGGGGAGCGCGTGGCCGTGGTTGGGGCAACCGCGATCGTGGCGGGCGCCCGCGTGACGTTCGTCGTGTTGATCGCGTGGGGTGTGGCGGCCACCTGCCTGACCGTCATGGCTCAATGGATAAGGTCGCTGCGAGCGGAGCAACGGCCCGCCGACAGCGATCGCCGGATCGTCGCCTACCGTGATGACGGAATCATCGCGCAGTCGCTTGGCGGGTTCGTCAACGGCCAGCTTCCCCCGCTGCTTCCCGCTGTTGCCGGGGTAACTGTCACCATCATCCTTTCCAGCGCTGGAATAGCGCAGCTTTCCGGGATGCTGGTGCTCACACCCGTCGTGGTGATGGCCCTAGCGGCGTTCGGTTCCGGGCATGCCCACGACCGCCGCGCCGATTGGCTTGTGCCGCCGCTGCTTGAGGTTGGTGAGTACGTTTTCCTTGTCGCGCTCGCACTGGCGGGCCACGTTCCACTGCCGCTACTGTTCGCACTCGTCGGTGTGATCGCGGCACACCACTACGACATCGTCTACCGGATCCGGTGGGACACGGACGCTCGTCAGCAGGCCGCGCGCGCGCCGCGCGCCGCGCCGCCACGCTGGCTCGCCCGGGCGGGCCTGGGCTGGGAGGGGAGAATGCTGGTCGCCGCGCTCGGCGCCATGCTGCATGTCGAAGAGTTCGCCTTCGCTGTCCTGGCTGTGTATCTTTGTGTGCTCTTCGGATGGGAGACTCTAACCGGCTGGCTCGGCGTCGCCCAGTATTCATATCGGACGCCCGGTGGCGCGCTGCGCGGCATTGCGGTCGGGGCTGGCTCTCGGGAACCCACCTAGGCGAGGAACGCCGGCGGCCAGGACGCTCCGGAGCGCCGGTTCAGGGATGGAGGCGGCAGTTGATCGGCATGGTGCTTGCTGCGGGGGTTGGCCGACGGCTGAGCCCGGAAACCGACACCCTGCCCAAGGCGCTGCTACCGGTGGACGGCGATACCACGATCCTGGATATCGCCCTGCGCAACTTGTCCGCGGCGGGCCTGCGCGACGTGGCCGTAGTGGTGGGCCACGCTGCCGACGCCATTGCCGACCGGGCGGACTCGCTCAGCCGGGCGCACCGGGTGCGGCTCGAGCTCGTTCATAATGATCGGGCCAGCGAGTGGAACAACGCATACTCGCTGTGGCTCGCGCGCGAGTTCTTTCATGAGGGTGTCCTGTTGACCAACGGGGACACGGTGCATCCCGTCTCCGTGGAGAAAGCCTTGCTCGCGGCAGGCGACCGGCACCGCGGTGACCTTGTGCTTGCGGTGGACGACATCAAGCCACTGGGCGACGAAGAGATGAAAGTGCTGCTTGACGGCCGGGGTTTGCTCGCCAGGATCAGCAAACAGCTGGATCCGGCGAGCGCCTACGCCGAGTACATCGGGGTCACGCTCATTGAACCTGCGGCGGCATCGGCGCTCGCGGACGCCCTGGAGGCCACGTGGCGGCGTGACCCCGGGTTGTACTACGAGGATGGATACCAGGAACTCGCTGACCGCGGCGGGACAATCGCGGTGACGCCGATCGGCGCGGTGGAGTGGGTCGAGGTCGATGACCATAACGACCTGCGCCGGGCGCGTGAGATCGCGCGCCGGTGCTGACGCAGGCCGGCGCCGGCACAGGCCGCTGTTGACGCAGGCCGGTGCCGGCACAGCTCGATACGTAGGGAGGCTGCTCGATGCCGCTGCTGGCGCGGATGATTCCGGCGCCGCTGTTCATCGAGGTGCGGCGTGATGCGGTGACGGGCTTGGGTTCGCTGCTCGCTGACCGGCGGATTGCCACCGAGGGGCGGGTCGCGGTGGCGGTCGGGCCCGGACAGGGCGACAGCATCGCCGCCGAGGTCGAGCTGGGGGCGTGCGAGATCTTCCAGGTCAGTGACGGCACCGTGGACACCGCTGTCCACCTGGGCAAACGGCTGCGAGCGGGATCATACGAGGCGGTCGCGGGAATCGGCGGTGGGCGCACCATCGACGTGACGAAGTTCGCCGCCCATATGGCGGGAATCCCCATGGTCGCGGTCGCCACCAACCTGTCTCATGACGGCATCGCCTCACCCGTAAGCTCTCTCGAGCACGAGTCGGGCCGGGGATCGTTCGGCGTGGCGATGCCGGTTGCCGTCGTCGTCGACCTCGACCGGGTGCACTCGGCGCCCGCCCGGCTTGTCCGCTCCGGTATCGGAGACGTGGTGAGCAACCTGTCGGCCGCCGCGGATTGGGAGCTCGCCCACCGCTGCACCGGCGAACCGGTTGACGGGCTCGCCTTGATGCTGGCCCGCACCGCCGCCGAAGCGGTGCTCCACCAGCCGGGCACGATCGACTCAGACGCCGTGGTGACCGTGCTGGCGGAGGCGCTCGTGCTATCTGGCATCGCGATGTCGGTGGCCGGGTCGAGCCGCCCGTGCAGCGGAGGAGACCACGAAATCCTGCACGCTATCGACGAGCTCTACCCGGGGACGGCGAATCACGGAGAGCTCGCCGGGGTGGGCGCCCTATTCTGCACATTCCTGCGCGGTGACGCGCACCGTAGCGAGATGATTGCGGAGTGCCTGGCACGGCACGGCCTGCCCCGTGCACCGGCCGATGTCGGCCTCTCGGTGGCCGAGTTCACTAAGGCCGTTGCCCATGCACCCAACACCCGTCCAGGGCGTTACACGATTCTGGAGCATCTCGGGCTGGACGCGGGCGCGGTCACAGAGCGAGTGGAGGAGTATGTCCGGGCCGTCACTGGCTGAGTTGCGCGCTGTCGGCCAGCCGGAGTCGGTGACAGCGCGGCGCAATGAGGAGCACTGGGCCGGCCGGTACTACATGCGGCGGCTCTCGCCCTATGGCACGTGGCTGTTCGCTCGCCTGGGGTGGTCGCCCAATGGGGTGACCTGGCTGATGATTGTCATCGGCGTGGCGGCGGGGGTCGTACTCGCCGTTCCCGGGTTCGGCGCGGCCGTGGGTGCGGCGCTGCTTATCCAGCTGTACCTGCTGCTTGATTGCTCAGATGGCGAGCTCGCGCGCTGGAGCAGCCGTACCTCGGTGACCGGCATCTATCTCGACCGCATCGGCCACTATCTTGCGGAGGCGGTGCTGCTCGCCGGGCTCGGCGTCCGCGCACAAGGGCACTTCACGCTCGCGGGAGGCTACGTTAGCGCGGGCTTGGCCGCGGCGGTGTGCGCGATCCTCATCAAGGCGGAGACCGATAACGTCACGGTGGCACGGGCGAAGGCCGGGTTGCCGGGGCCAGGCGCTGACCTCAACGCCGCGAACGGCGCGAGCCCTGCGGGTGCGAACGGCGCGAGCGCCGCCGCGGCTCTCGAGCCCACCAGGGCCGGCCTGGCCCGGGCGCGCCGCCTCACGTCGGCACTGCGCCTGCACCGGATGATCCAGGCTGTCGAGCTTTCGCTGCTTGTGGTCGTCGCGGCGGCGGTTGATGCGGCACGCGGCGGGCTGACCGCGACGCGGCTGCTGGTGGCTATCTGCCTGGTGGTCGCGGCGGTCATGGTTGCGGCCCATCTCACGGCAGTTCTTGCCTCGAGGAGGCTCGGTTGAACAGCGCTCGCGCCGAGCCGCCGCGGGCGCCAGGCAAAAGCCAGGCGATGGAGCTGTCCTGCGTGATCCTCACCCTCGGGGACCGGCCAGCCGAGTTGCGGCGGGCCGTGGGAAGCGTGCTGGATCAGGAGGGGCCCCCGATTGAGACCGTGGTGGTCGCCAACGGGGCAGCGCCTCCGCCACTGCCGGCCGAGGTGAAGACCGTGCTGCTGCCGACGAACGTGGGAATCCCGGGCGGCCGGAACGCAGGCGTGACGGCATGCAGCGGAGAGGTGATCCTCTTCCTCGACGACGATGGCTGGTACGGATGCCGTGCGGTGGCAGGGCACGTGCGCCGCCGGTTTACCGCCGATCCGTCGCTCGCCGTGCTTTCTTTCCGGGTCAGCGACCCCGAGGGTGGTCCCGGCCAGCGGCGGCATGTGCCGCGGTTGCGTGCCGGTGACCCTGGCCGCTCCTCGGCCGTCACGACGTTCCTCGGCGGCGCATGCGCCATCAGGCGAAACGCCTACGAGCAGGTGGGCGGCTACCCCGCCGGGTTCTTCTATGCACACGAGGAGACCGACCTGGCCTGGCGGTTGCTTGATGCGGGACACCGGCTCGAGTACGACGCCGGGGCGCAGATGTTGCACCCCGCGGTCCTGCCGAGCAGGCATGCGCAGTTCTACCGGCTGAACGCGCGTAACCGTGTGCTGCTCGCACGGCGGAATCTGCCCTGGCCTCTCGCTGCCGCCTACCTGTTCGACTGGGCCCTGCTGATGCTGGCCAGGGAGCGGTCCATCCGCGCGCTCCGGCCATGGTTTGCGGGTTTCGCCGAGGGCTGGCGAACAGATCCAGGGGAGCGGCGCCCGATCTCGTGGCGGACGATCTGGCGGATGGCCCGCACGGGCAGGCCGCCGCTGATTTGAGCGGTCCGTTTTGCGGTGGCCGCCCGGCGTTCGCCCACGCCGGGGACCCGAAGCACAACGGCGAGCTTATGGAGATGTGCACTAACATGTAGGCGCTTGTGGCGCATGTCTACACCGGTGCTCGTCAGGAGACGACGGCTGCCCAGGGGGGGTCTCCTGCGGGTGTTGCCACTGAGGTGATATGACGATATCTAGGCGGCTTAAGGTCCCGCAGGCATTCTTGCGCCCGTGCCTACCACGCTTGGTGCCGTCCTGGGAGGTATGTGAATGTCTGTGACCGCCTTGCGTCCGCCTCCGGTGGACGACACCGCTCACAGGCCTAAGCACCAATGGCTCGCCGCCGGACCGGTACGGCGTCGCTGGGTCGCAGCAGTTTTCGTGGCGTGCGCGGTGTTCGCCGGCGCCACGGCCGTATTCACCACGAATGCGCTGCACCGGGTGTGGGGCGTGGCGGCCGCGGGTGCCTACGGTCTGGCTGCCGTGGCCGCGGCGGCGTGGCGCTCGCGTGGTGTGGACGTAGCGCTGTTCCTCGCCATCAGCGGAGCCGTGATGGCACCGCTGGCGTGGATGGCTACGGCCGGGCAGGGTCAGCCCGAGGTCGCTGTGATCGTGCGTTCCGCCAATCTGCTGGTCCATCACGGCGATCCGTATCAGAGCCAGGCCCAGATAGCCCCCACGCACGACCCAAACTCCTTCAATCCCTATCTTCCGGCGCTTACCATCTTCGGGCTTCCGCACGCGCTTTCCTGGCCCGGGCCGATATCCGATCCGCGATTGTGGTTCGGCCTCTTCTTCGCTGCCATCCTGGTTCTCGCCCTCGTGCGAGCCAGGGCGCCGGACCCTCGCCGGTGGGCCGCACTCATCATCGCCACCCCCGCCATCGCGCAGCCCATCGCCGTGGGTGGTACCGACTTGCCGGTGCTCGCGCTCATATGCCTCGGCCTCGCGTTCCTGCGTGCCAAGCCGCGGCCGGTCGTGGCCGGGCTGGCGCTGGGCGCCGCCGCCGCGATGAAAGCAACCGCATGGCCTGCCCTGATTGTGGCATTTGCCCTGCTGGCGGAGACGGGCGGATGGCGCCAGGCGGCCAGGTTCGGCGCGATGGCGACCGCTGTATGCGCGGCTGTGGTGGGTCCGTTCGCCGCGCTGTGGCCGCAACCCCTCGTGCAGAACACGATCATGTTTCCGCTCGGGCTTACCAAGATCAAGAGCCAGGCAGCGAGCCCGCTGCCTGGCTATCTGCTCGCCCAGACAGGTCCTGCCGGGCACATGGTCGCCGTCGCGCTCCTCGCCGGTGCGGGCCTGGCGGTGGCCGCCTCGCTGGTGTTGCGCCCGCCGCGGAGCGCGCGGGCGGCGGCGCTTCGCCTCGCCATCGGGCTTGGCCTGATGTTCACCCTCGCGCCAGCGACACGGTTCGGCTATTTCAGCTACCCGATTGCGCTGATGGTCTGGCTCTGGCTAGCCGGCCCCGAGCGAGCGGCGACGGGCACAGGGCGGCTGGATGCAGTGCCGACGAAAGACTCGGGCAGGCTGGCCGCCGCTACATGAGAGTCTGAACGGCTGCCGCGGCGGGCGACTTAGAGTCTGTTTGAGAACCCCGGTTCGATCAGCGAGCGGGTCATCCGCGCCCGGCTGGCAAGGCCGCAGCCCGAAGGCGTGCCTGGAAGGCACGTCGAGGGCGAGAACGCAGCCAGCCGGGATGCGGGGGCACGCGAGCCGGATC
>WNGE01001051.1_pt1 | contig 67957 bp, 67 predicted proteins | sample 5400651 | NCBI WGS metagenome assembly WNGE01 (sample SAMN13153370, study PRJNA577476) | soil metagenome | isolation source: 60 cm soil or saprolite under grassland replicate 2 | place: USA:California | collected 2016-06-15 | reverse complement strand
GCAAGCCCGTAATTGGCTTGATGGGGCTAAACGAGGGCGACCGGCGCAGGCCGGGCGGGATTGCGCAAGGCCAGCACGCGCAAGAAAGAGAACGGGCGTACGCATTCAGGAGAACGAAGATGAGCTTTACCGATCCGGTGGCAGACTTTTTGACCAGGATCCGCAACGGCATCAAGGCACGGCACCAGAAGGTGGACGCGCCGGCCTCCAAGCTGAAGCTGGAGATTGCCCGCGTGCTGAAGGAAGAGGGCTATATCGCCAACTTCAAGTCGACCGAGGAAGACGGCCGGAAACTGGTGCGGGTCTACATCAAGTACAACGCCGACAACCAGGCGGCGATCACCGATATCCGCCGCGTCTCGCGCCCCGGCTGCCGGGTGTACGTCAACCGCAATGAAATTCCCCGCGTGCTGGGCGGTCTGGGCATCACCATCCTGACCACCCCGAAGGGTGTCCGCAGCGGCAAGCAGGCCCGCAAGGAAGGCGTGGGCGGCGAAGTGATCTGCGAAGTGTACTAACCAAAGCAGCGCGGCCGGCAAAAGCCGTGCGAGCAGACGAGGCCGATGAACTTCGGCCCGGAAGCCCACCGTGCGAATGCACGCACGGCGGTGCCAGGAGAAGACGATGTCAAGAGTTGGCAGGAAACCCATTCCGCTGCCCAAAGGCGTGAGCTACACCGTGGAAGGCGACGCGATCACCGTGAAGGGGCCCAAGGGCACCGTCACCAGTCATCTTCCGGGCGGCGTTACGCTGGCGACCGAAGACGGGCATCTGGTGGTCAAGCGGGAGGGCGACTCCAAGGCCGCCGTGCATGGGCTGGTGCGCGCGCTGGTGAACAATTCCGTGGTCGGCGTGACGACCGGCTGGACGCGCGAGTTGGAGATCGTGGGCATCGGCTACCGCGCCGAGCTGAAGGGCAAGGGCATCGTGGTCTTCAGCCTGGGCTACTCGCACCCGATCGAGTACCCGCTGCCCACGGGCATCGATGTGGCCATTGATCCCAAGCAGACCAAGCTGACGGTCAGCGGCATCGATCGCCAGAAGCTGGGGCAGGTCGCGGCCGAGATGCGCTCGCTGCGTCCTCCCGACCCGTACAAGCAGAAGGGCGTGCGCTACGTCGGCGAGCGGCTGAAGAAGAAGGTTGGCAAAACCGGCGCGAAGTAAGAAGTTTTCTGATGTGGCGGACAGATTGTGCCGCATCCGAGCAGTGGACTCCCAGGTCAGCGCCGCAAAAGCATGCGGCGCGGGACCTGGGGCACCATTAAGTTATGCCCACCGGACGAGAATCCGGCGGGCGTCCGCAGAACCCCTGGCGAGGAACTCGCTGGGACAGACCGGTCCCCGGTATAGGTTCGCAGCACACGCTGCTGAGATCCGAACCCGGGATGAAGGCCGGAGCGAAGGACAAAGAAGATGCTGACCAAGGCTTCCAGGAACGTAACCCGCGAGAAGATCCACTCCCGGATCCGCAAGAAGGTCGCCGGGACCGCGGAGCGCCCGCGGCTGAACGTCTACCGTTCGGTCAATCACATTTACGTGCAGCTCATCGACGACGCCAAGCAGGCGACCATTGTCTCTGCCAGTTCGCTCGAGCAGGGCAAGGACGGCAAGAAGCACATCGCCGGAGGCAACATTGCGGCCGCCAAGCAGGTGGGCAAGCTCATTGCCGAACGGGCCAAGCCAAAGGGCATCGAGACCGTGGTCTTCGACCGCGGCGGCTATCTCTACCATGGGCGCATCAAGGCCGTGGCCGATGCCGCGCGTGAAGGCGGGCTGAAGTTCTAATAACCCCAGCAAGCCAACGGCGGGCTTGCCGGGGGCCCCGAAGTACGAGTGGGCGAGGCGTGAGTCGATAGTCCGCGGAGTTGCGAGATCGGATGCGGTCTCCAGGAGAATCGAGAGCAAATGGCAATCGTCAAGAAAAAGCTTGATGCCGGCAACTACAACCTGAAGGACCAGGTGGTCAACATCAACCGCGTGACCAAGGTGGTCAAGGGCGGCAAGAACATGTCGTTTGCGGCCCTGGTGGTCATCGGCGATCCGGCCACCGGCGTGGTTGGCTACGGCTCCGGCAAGGCCAAGGAGGTCCCGCAGGCGATCCGCAAGGGGATCGAATCGGCCAAGAAGAACCTGATCAAGGTGAACCTGACCCAGACCTCGATTCCGCACATCTCGCTGGGCCGCTACGGTTCGGGCCAGGTGCTGCTGAAGCCGGCGCCGGAAGGCACAGGCGTCATAGCGGGCGGCGCGGTGCGCGCGGTGATGACCTCTGTGGGCATCCAGAACGTGCTGACCAAGTCGATCGGCACCACCAACCCGCACAACGTGATCAAGGCCACCTTCGACGCGCTAAAGAAGCTGCGCGATCGCAATGAGGTGGCGGCCAATCGCGGCAAGGCCGTGGAGGAGCTCTAAACCATGCCTCGTGTACGCAACAAAACTCCCAAGGCGCAGGCCCCGGCCGGCGCACGGCTGAAGCTGCAGTATGTCATTTCGGCCAACAGCACGCCGCAAAACCAGCGGCTGGTGGTGAAGGGGCTGGGTTTTACCCGCCTCAACCAGGTCATTGAGCGTGAGGATACGCTGGCCATCCGCGGCATGGTGGCCAAGGTCCCGCACCTGGTCAAGATCCTCGGAGAATAGCCGGGGAGCATAAACCGAGTCGTCCGGTTCAGGGCTGGACGGCGTTAGGAAGGCAATTATGAGCATGAATTTGACAACGGTCCGCAAGCCGGCCAAGGCCAACGAGAAGCGCAAGCGCGTGGGCCGCGGCATGGGCTCGGGCATGGGCAAGACCTCGACCCGCGGCCACAAGGGACAGCGCTCGCGCTCCGGCTCGCGCATGATGCGCGGCTTTGAAGGCGGCCAGATGCCGCTGCATCGCCGTCTGCCCAAGCGCGGCTTCGTGAACATCTTCAAAAAGGAATACCAGGTCGTGAACCTGTCGCGGCTCGCCGAACTGGGCGTAAGCGAGCTCACGCCCGAGGTGCTGCATGAGCTGCGGGTCATCGGCGACCGGGACGGGCTCATCAAGGTGCTGGGCACCGGCGAGCTGAGCGCGGCGATCACCGTGCACGCCCACAAATTCAGCGAGGCGGCGCAGCAGAAGATCACGGCGGCCGGGGGCCGGGCCGAGGTCATCGCCGTAAAGCAGCCGGCGCCCATCAAGCGCGGCAAGGGCACAAAATAGACACGAACACAGGGCCCGTCTGCAGCGAACAGACGGGCTGGGTCCGGCGACTCCAGTTCGTTAAAAGCGAACCCGAGGCCGCGGCCCGAACAGCACAGAGGACGTTGTCCCATGTTCGAGAAGCTGGCGAACATCTTCAAGATTCCGGACCTGCGCAAGCGGGTACTGTTCACGCTCGGACTGCTGGCCGTCTACCGCATCGGCGGCCACCTGCCGACGCCCGGCGTTGATCCCGCGGCGCTGCAGCGGCTCTTTGCCGGTGCGCAGGGCGGACTGCTGGGCTTTGTCGATTTGTTCAGCGGCGGCAACCTGCGCCGGCTGACAATCTTTGCCCTGGGCATCATGCCCTACATCACCGCGTCCATCATCCTGCAGCTGCTGACCGTGGTCTATGAGCCGCTGGCCAGGCTGCAGAAGGAAGGCGAGCTGGGCCGCAAGAAGATCACGCAGTGGACCCGCTATCTGACCGTGGTGCTCAGCGCCCTGCAGTCGTTCGGCATCGCCATGACGCTGCAGCGCGGAATCGGCGGCGAGCAACTGGTGCTCAACCCAGGCTTCGGCTTTGTGCTGATGACCGTACTGACGCTGACCACCGGCACCACGTTCATCATGTGGCTGGGCGAACAGATCACCCAGCGCGGCATCGGCAACGGCATGTCGCTGATCATCTTCACCGGCATCGTGGTTGGGTTGCCGCGGGCCGTTGTGGAGCTCTGGCTCAAGGCGAGCAGCGGCGGCGCGCTGGGGCCGATCGGCATCGTGGTCCTGATCGTGCTGATGGTCGGCGTGGTGGCCTTCATCGTATTCGTGGAGCGCAGCGAGCGGCGTATTCCGGTGCAGTATGCCAAGCGCGTAGTAGGACGCAAGGTGATGGGCGGACAGTCCACCCACCTTCCGCTGCGCGTCAACTCCGGCGGCGTGATGCCGGTGATCTTTGCCAGCTCGGTGCTGACCCTGCCGCAGACGGTGGGCTACGCGCTGCAGAATAACCGCTACTTCGGCAGCTTCTTCGCGGGACTGAGCAAGGCGCTGGGCTGGGGCGAGCCGCTGCACACTTTCCTCTACGCGGTGGGCATCCTGTTCTTCGCCTACTTCTATGTGTCGATCGTCTTCAATCCCAAGGACGTCAGCGACAACATGCAGAAGTACGGTGGATTTATCCCGGGCATACGGCCCGGGGCGCGCACCTCGAACTACATCAATGACGTGTTGACCCGGATCACGCTGGTGGGCGCGCTCTATCTGATCGTCATCTCGCTGATTCCCGAGTGGATGATCGCGGGCATTCACCTGAACAATCTGCCGGTCTGGATGGGCGGGGCGATCTTCGACCGCCTGCCCAACTGGGTGTTGCACGGTTTGAACGTCAACTTTTACTTTGGCGGCACTTCCCTGCTGATCGTTGTGGGCGTGGCGATGGACACCGTCAATCAGATCGAGTCGCAACTGATCATGCGCCACTATGAAGGATTTACTCCCAAGAGCGGCCGGATCCGAGGACGCAGGGCGTGGTAAGTCGCCCCAGCGAGCCGGCTGCCGGCTTCCATGCCCGTTTGCCAACAGCAGCCGGGCCGGGGACCCCGGCAAGACCGGGGAGTAGAGACTGGTTTGGGGAGGAGGTGCTGCCCGATGGGAACTGAAACTGTGCAGAATGCCGCGACGGGAAAGTCGCTGGTCGTCGGCCCGGTCGTTCTTTTAGGGCCGCCGGGCGCGGGAAAGGGGACCCAGGCGCAGCGGATCACCGACTACTTCGGGATCCCGCAGATCTCGACCGGCGACATCCTGCGCGACCATATCCGGCGCGGCACCGAACTCGGGCTGGCGGCCAAGGCGCAGATGGAGCGGGGAGAGCTGGTTGGAGACCAGATCGTCTGCGGGATGGTTGCCGACCGGCTCAAACAGCCCGATTGCACGCTGGGGTTTATCCTGGACGGCTTTCCGCGGACGGTGAAGCAGGCCCAGTGGCTCGACCGGCATCTGGTGCAGTTGCGCTACTTTGAGACCGAGAAGGGCTGCCTGAAGCAGCCGATTGTGATCCAGCTCACAGTGGAGTATAATGATCTACTGCGAAGACTGACCGGGCGCCGGACATGTCCCACCTGCGGGCGGATCTACAACGCATACACCTCCCAGAAACCCCTGGTCGATAACGTCTGCGACGTTGACGGCTCGGCCCTTGTCACGCGCAAGGACGACTGCGAGGAAGTGATTAAGGAACGATTGAAAAACTACGAAGATCAGACGCTGCCGCTTGCGGGCTATTACTCGCTGCGCAAGCGCCTGATCGAAATCGACGGCTCGGGCGCCGATGTGGACGCCATCACGTCCGCAGTGCGCGAGGCAATTGAACGTGGCGATTGTCTGTAAGTCGCCCGCCGAGGTTGAGAAGATGCGGCGCAGCGGCCACATCGTTCGCCAGGTGCTGGACGCGGTCACTGCCTTGGTGGCTCCCGGTGTGAGCACGATGGATTTGGAGCGCGCGGCAGAGAAGAAGATCCGCGATCTGGGCGCGAAGTCCGCGTTCAAGGGGTATTATGACTATCCCTGCGTGCTCTGCACGTCGATCAATCAGGAAGTGGTGCACGGTATTCCATCGGAGAAGCGGTTGCTGGCCGCAGGGGACATCGTCTCCATCGACTGCGGGGTGGTGCTGGACGGCTACTACGGCGACTCCGCGGTGACCGTGCCGGTGGGCGAGATCAGCGAGCAAGTGCGCAACCTCGTCGCGGTGACCGAAGAGTCGCTGAAGCGGGGCATCGCCGCAGCGCAGCCCGGAAACCGCGTGGGCGATATCGGCGCGGCGGTGCAGGAGTTCGTCGAGGCCGCCGGGTTCAGCGTGGTGCGCGAGTTCGTGGGCCACGGCATCGGGACCAAGCTGCACGAAGACCCGCAGATCCCGAACTATGGATTTCGGGAGCACGGGCTGAAGCTGCGCGAGGGCATGGTGATCGCGATCGAGCCGATGGTGAACGCAGGCGTTGCATCGGTCCGGGTGCTGGACGACAAGTGGACGGCAGTGACCGAGGACGGCAAGCCAAGCGCTCACTTCGAGCACTGCGTCGCGATAACAAAAGATGGTCCGGTGATCCTGACCAATTAGCTCCGGCAACGGTAAGGCTGGATTGAATTGAGGTTGGATGAGCAAGGAAGACGCGATTGAAGTTATGGCAGTGGTGATAGAGCCGTTGCCCAATGCGATGTTCAGGGTGAAGCTGGAGAACGAGCACGAGGTGCTGGCGCATGTTTCCGGCAAGATGCGTAAGAACTTCATCCGCATTCTTCCCGGCGACCGAGTGGCAGTGGAGTTGTCCCCCTACGACTTGAAGCGCGGACGGATCGTGTACCGCTACAAGTAGCGGAGCCGGTGTGGTGATGGGCCGCAAGGCCCGGCTGGATTCATAGAGGAAGTGGCAAATGAAGGTACGGGCATCGGTCAAAAAGATTTGCGACAAGTGCAAGGTGATCCACCGCCATGGGGTGGTGCGGGTCATCTGCGAAAACTCGAAACACAAGCAGCGCCAGGGCTGAGAAGCCAGGCAAGCTGCACAACATTAAACAGAGTAGGACACTGATATGGCACGTATTGCAGGCGTCGATCTGCCCCGCGGCAAACAGGCACGAATCGCGCTCACTTACATCTACGGCATCGGCCAGCCCCGCGCGCTGAAGATCCTGGCGTCGGCGACGGTCGAACCCGTGAAGAAGATTCAGGACTTGAGCGAAGAGGAAGTGAACCGCATCCGTCAGGTGATCGAGAACGAAGGCATGGTCGAAGGCGACCTGCGCAAAGAGATCTCGCTGCACATCAAGCGGCTCATCGAAATCGGCTCTTATCGCGGCAACCGTCACCGCCGCAGCCTGCCCGTCCGCGGGCAGCGCACGCATACCAATGCCCGCACCCGCAAGGGTCCGCGCAAGGGAACGGTGGCTGGCAAGAAGAAGGCGACGAAGTAGCTTTCATTTTGTGGCGACCGGGGCCCCCGGCGAGCCCGCAGTTGGCTTGCTGGGGTTGAAGGGAACGGTGGCCGGCAAGAAGAAGGCGACCAAGTAGCGGCAAAGAAGTAGCCACAAAGGAATTGAGATCGGACCATGGCAAAAGCAGCGGGCGGCGCAGCCGCGGACAAAAAGGGCAAGACCAAGAAGTTCAAGAAGAAGGAGCGGAAACACATCCCTCATGGGCTGGTGATGATCACCGCATCCTTCAACAACACCATCGTGACCATCACCGACCCGATGGGCAACGTGATCTCGTGGAAGAGCTCCGGCTCGCTGGGTTTCCGCGGCTCGCGCAAGGGGACGCCGTTTGCCGCGCAGCAAGCCGCCATGAACGCCGCCAACATGGCGCGCGACCACGGCCTGCGCTCGGTCGATGTGCGGGTCTCGGGTCCGGGCTCCGGACGCGAGTCGGCGATTCGCGCGCTGGCCGCCGCGGGCATCGAAATCCGCACCATCAAGGACGTGACTCCGGTGCCGCACAATGGCTGCCGCCCGCCCAAGAAGCGCCGCGTCTGACCACGGTGCGCCGCTTTTGTGCGCGGGGATGAAAACAGAACCGAGCGGGAGGAAGGGATTCCAACTCCTGTAAACCGCTCCACAACCGAAGGAGAGTTAAGTTGGCTCGCTATAAAGACGCAGTATGCCGCCTTTGCCGCCGTGAAGGGACCAAGCTGTTCCTCAAGGGCGCAAAGTGCTTCATGGACAAGTGCCCGGTGGAGAAGCGCAACTTCGCGCCCGGCCAGCACGGTAAAGACCGCAAGGCGAAGGTCGTGGGATACGGCCTGCAACTCCGCGAAAAGCAGAAGGCCAAGCGCATGTACTTTGCGCAGGAGAGCCAGTTCCGCAACTACTTCGAGAAGGCCGCCGCTTCCAAAGGCGTGACCGGCGAGATCCTGCTACAGCAGTTGGAGCGCCGTCTCGACTCCGTGGTCTACCGGCTGGGATTTGCGGTTGCGCGGCGCCAGGCACGCCAGCTGGTGCGCCACGGCCACGTCGCGGTGAACGGCCGCAAGGTCAACATTCCGTCGTACCAGATCAACGCGGGTGACGAGATCGCCATTCGCGACGGCAGCCGCAAGCTGCCGACGCTGGAGCAGGCGAAGGAATTCGCGTCGCACCAGACGTCGCCGAATTGGCTGCAGATCGATCGCGACAACTACAAGGGGCGTGTTCTGTCTCTGCCCCGGCGCGATGAGATCAACCTGCCGGTCAACGAGCAGCTCATCGTCGAACTGTACAGCAAGTAACCGGCGCCAAATTTTTCAGCGGCACCGAACGCGTGCCGCATGACCTTGTCTCGGCCAGATCCGCCTGCGCGCGGCATTCATCGCAGTGGCGCGGCAGTGCCAAACGGCCGAAGAAAGAGGAGAAACGAATGCTCTGGAAGGGATTTCAAAAACCGAAACGCCTCGCAATGGACTCCGAATCGCTGACCGACAAGTACGGTCACTTCTGGGCGCAGCCGTTCGAGCGCGGATTCGGCACCACCATCGGCAACGCACTGCGGCGCGTGCTGCTGTCGTCGATTGAGGGCGCGGCCATCACCGCGGTGAAGATCGAAGGCGTGCTGCACGAATTCCAGTCGATCCCTGGAGTGGTCGAGGACGCCACCGACATCATCCTCAACCTGAAGCAGATCCCGTTTAAGCTCTCCGGCGACGCGCCCAAGATGATCTACCTGCGCGCCGAACAGCCGGGCGTGATCACCAGCGGAATGGTCGAAGCCGACAGCGACGTCGAGGTGCTGGACAAGGACGTCTACATCGCGACGGTCAGCGAGGGCGGAAAGCTGGAGATGGAGCTGCGGCTGAAGAAGGGCCGCGGGTACGTCTCGGCCGACAAGAACTTCGACGAGGACCTGGGGCTGGGTTTTATCCCCATCGACTCGGTGCACTCGCCGGTGCGCAAGGTGAACTACTCGGTCGAGGCCGCGCGTCTCGGCCAGATCACCGATTATGACAAGCTGGCGCTTGAGGTGTGGACCAACGGCTCGGTGACGCCCGCCGATGCAGTGGGCCTGGCGGCAAAGCTGCTCAAGGACCACATGAACATCTTCATCAACTTTGAGGAAGAGGTCGAGGCCGTTGGGGCCGCCGCCGACAACAAGCCGGAGATCCGCAACGAAAACCTGAACCGCTCGGTGGAAGAGCTGGAGCTGAGCGTACGCAGCTACAACTGCCTGAAGAACGCCAACATCCAGACCATCGGCGAGCTGGTGCAAAAGAGCGAGGCCGAGATGCTGAAGACGAAGAACTTCGGCCGTAAGTCGCTCAACGAAATTAAGGAGATCCTGGCTTCGATGGGCCTGGGCCTGGGCATGAAGATCGACGAGCACGGCAACGCCGTCGCCACCAGCCAGACGACGATGGGCGGCGGCCTGCCGTCGGCCTACACCACGGGCGGCGGCGAGAGCAATCAGGGCTATTGAGAATCTCGGGGCACCACCACATTGGTGCCCCACATCTGCCGCATTCAGCAGATGTGGGATGCGCGAGTGATACCCGAGTGAAGGAAAGCAAAGTTCAGCCGGAGCCGCTATGCTTCGGCGAAAGATATCGCCCCAGCAAGCCAACTAAGGGCTTGCCAGGGACCCCGAGAAGGATAGAGTCATGCGTCATCGTGTAGCAGGTTGGAAACTGGGCCGGAACACCTCCCACCGGCGCGCTTTACTGCGGAACCTGGTCACCTCTCTGATCATGGAGGAGCGGATCGAGACCACGGTCACCAAGGCCAAGGCGATGAAGTCCCACGCCGAGCGGATGATCACGCTCGGCAAAAAGGGCGGGGTGGCCAACCGCCGCCTGGCCGCGGCCTACCTGATGACGCCGGACGCAGTGGATAAGCTGTTCAACACGGTCGGCCCGCGCTTCGGCGACCGCAACGGCGGCTACACGCGCATCGTGCTCACAGGCTTCCGCAAGGGCGACGGCGGCGCCAAGGCGTTTATCGAGCTCCTCGGCAGCGAGAAGATTGTGGACGAGAAGCGCGAGAAGCGCGCCGAGCTCCGCGCCAAGCGCGCCGAAGAGACGCGCAAGGCAATGGAAGAGGCCCAGGCCGAGCAGGCTGCTCAGGTCCCGCCAGTTGAGGGCGGCGAAGAGCCTGAGCCGAAGCCGTAACGACTGGGTTTCAGAGTTTCAAGTTTTCAACGTTTCAAAGGTTGAACCAAGTACTGGTGCCCCACTTCTGCCCGTAATTGGCAGAAGTGGGGCTTTTGATTTTGCAGTTGATTTTGCGGTTGCAGTTTTGGGAGTCATCCTGAGGCGAAGCCGAAGGACCCCAGCGCGGCCACGCAGCACGAACCCAGCTCGCAGGCTTTTCGGCCGATGCTGCTCAATCTTCAAGTCGCAAATTCATGCGGGCCTAAAGGGCAACAATTCTCGTTATGTCCCGACTTTTTTGTCTCGTAGGCACTCTTTTGCTGACCGGCGAATTTTGTCGTAAGCCATAATGACTCGACAAACCCGCGTGAAGCACCAAAAGAACGGGTAAGCATACCAATACCTGTGTTTTAAATGGCGGATCAGGAAACGGCGTTGCCAAGCCTCCGCAACGTCCTCCTTCTCTCGGTGTTCGGGGCGTAGCGTGTGTACGTGATGCCCGAGTTCGTGATACAGCACATCTCCGATATAGAAGTCGAGCACAAGCGGAACCCAATGCAGATATCGTGGAGGCAGGCTGATGTTATCAGCGAAGAGCTGCACCCACGCCCTATTGCCGCTGTAAGCAGAGTGGTATAGACCGGCAACGCGATCTCGACGCACTTTTCTGCCGCGGCTCGGGAGAGTTCCCGTTCGGTGTTTGCGTGTCTGGCCCGCCAAATCGCAGACGACAATTGAGTCGAGGCCGGTCAAGTACTGGTCTGGCACTGTCGTAAGGAGTCGTGCGACTACTGCAGAGTAGTTCACGTTCGGCTGAAACTTCGTAAATGATTCCACCACCCTAGGACTCTGTTTCGATTTCATTACTATTCAAGGCCTTTTCAGAGTATCGGGTACTCATTGTAAGCGAGAGTTGCTGAACGTATCTGATGAAATTAGGTTATGTCTGGTTTCGGTCCCGAAACTGGAACTCTATCCAACTGCAGCATTCTGACACCGCCTTCCCCCGGGTGTACCATATTCGATTATGAATCGCATCGAGTCTGTGCTGAGAAGTGAGCCGGGCGCGGCCTCCACCACGGGTATTTACTCCTTCTATCTGGCTGGGCAGTGGCTGACCTCGCCGCAGGTTGCCGATGTCGTTTCGCCCTATGATCAGCGCGTGATCGGGCGGGTTTCGCTGGCCCAGGCGGAGCACGTGGAGCGCGCCATCGAGGCCGCCGTGCGGGCCTTTGCGGTAACGCGCAAGCTGGCTGGCTACGAGCGGCAGAGCGCGCTGTCCAAGATTTCGCACGAGCTGAGGGGGCGGGCAGAGGAGTTCGCGCAGTGCATCTCTGCCGAGTCGGGCAAGCCGATTCGCACCGCGCGAGGCGAAGTGGGACGCGCGGCATTCACATTCCAGTATGCGGCGGAAGAGGCGACGCGCAGCACGGGCGAGCTGCTGCCGCTCGACGCCATTCCCTCCAGCGCGGGCCGCATCGGACTGCTGCGCCGGCAGCCGCTGGGAGCGATTGCGGCGATCACGCCATTCAACTTTCCGCTGAATCTGGTGGCGCACAAGGTCGGCCCCGCGATGGCGGCAGGCTGCTCGATTGTGCTCAAACCTGCAACCAAGACGCCAATGGTCGCGCTGATGTTGGCTGATCTGGTTGCGCGCTCGGGCTATCCGCGGGAGGCCGTCAGCGTGCTGCCGATGACGGCGGAGACCGCATCGGCGCTGGTTGAAGACGAGCGCCTCAAGCTGCTCACCTTCACCGGCTCAGCCGAAGTGGGCTGGGCGCTGAAGGCGCGCGCGGGAAAAAAGAAGGTCGCCCTCGAGCTGGGCGGCAACGCGGGCGTAATCGTGCACTCCGACGCCGACCTCGATCAGGCCATCCCTCGCCTTGTGACAGGAAGCTTCGCCTTTGCCGGACAGAGCTGCATCAGCGTCCAGCGCATTCTGGTTGAGCGCAGCATCTTCGACGATTTCACGGGCAGGTTCACAGCGGCAGCGCAGAAGCTGAATTCGGGCGATCCGTGTGAGGAGCGCACCGATGTGGGACCGATGATCCGCATGGAGGACGCCGAGCGCGCCGCTCAGTGGATCGCCGAGGCGGCGGCCGAGGGGGCGAAGGTCCTGTGTGGCGGCTCGCGCAGCGGAGCAGTGCTCGGGCCCACGGTGCTGACGCGCACGAAAGAGATTCAGCGGGTCAACTGCCAGGAGATCTTTGCGCCAGTGGTGACCGTGGAGCCATATGACGATTTTGGCGAGGCCATCGCGTCGGTCAACCGGTCGCGCTATGGGCTGCAGGCGGGGGTCTTCACGCGCGACATCGATCGGCTGCGGCGCGCCTTTGACGAACTCGAGGTGGGCGGAGTCATCGCCAACGATGCGCCGAGCTTCCGCATCGACCACATGCCATATGGCGGGGTGAAGGACTCAGGGCAAGGCCGCGAAGGAATTCGCTACGCAATGGAGGAGATGACCGAGCCGAAGCTGTTGGTCATTGCGTGAAGTCACACTGCTGCATCCCAGGTCAGCGCTGCAGCAGACGCAGCGCGGGACCTGGGGCACCGGAACAGTAGTCAGCGCCTGGACCCACTTCTGCCAAAGACGGCAGAAGTGAGGCACCAAAAACGCGGGGGAACTTGGGGGCGGGAAAGCCGGAGCAAACAATCCAGATTTCATTTGTTCGAACAAGGAACCTGCGCGCGCAGGGCTTTTGCACAGGAATTTCTGCACACAATTCCCGAGCTGCTGCATCAGAAGCTTTAGTCATAGAAGGGATTCGTAACGAGTCGCAACCCTGCCGGCACGCACGACCGCCCAGGCAGAAGATCTCCGCGGACCGAACAGTTGAGACAGGAACACACAACACGCCGAGGTGTGCCCGGCAAGCCGCAGAACGCTTTTTCGGGCGGGGGGCTTGGCAGCTCTGGAGCTCCTGATATAATCCGGTGTTCGCGTGACATGGGTCACAAGTCGCAGCAATTTCCGATCACAATTCCAATGCGGGGCGGCCCCGGCTAGAGCAGCAAGGCTAGAGCATAAAGACCTTTCCCGGAGAGTATCCCGGCCCAGCAGGCAGTGCGCCGCCGCAGTGTAGTTCAGGCGGCAAGGGAACAGACAGCGTTTCAAACTATGGCTCAGGTCTTTCATCGCAGTGCCAATTCGATTGCGAAGGCATCCATTCTGGGCGGCGTGGTCCTGGTGGTTGGCCTCATGTGGGGAGCGTTGCAACTGCAGCGTTCGGCGTACTTCACCTATGCGGGCGCAGCGCGTCCGCAGCCCGTGCCGTTTCCGCACGAGCACCATATCGCGGGCCTCGGCATTGACTGCCGCTATTGTCATACCTCGGTCGAGACCTCGGGCTTTGCGGGCATCCCGCCGACCAAGACCTGCATGAACTGCCACATTCAGATTTGGACGGCGGCGCAGATGCTTGCGCCGGTGCGCGAAAGCTTCCGCACCGGGCGCAGCCTGGTGTGGACGCGCACCCACGACCTTCCGGACTTCGCCTACTTCGATCACAGCATTCACATCAACAAAGGCGTCGGCTGCAACAGCTGCCACGGCCGCGTGGACCAGATGGGGCTGATGTACAACGAGGCGTCGCTGCAGATGGAGTGGTGCCTGCAGTGCCATCGCGCGCCGGAAAACGTCCTGCGTCCGCATTACGTCAAGGAGGACCCCAAGGTCCCCGCGACGATGATGGACCAGGTCTTCAACATGAAATACAAGCCGCCCACGCCCGGCAATCCGGTCACGATTCCCGTGGGCGATACGTACAAGACATTCACCAGCCAAACGGGACCTGACGGGCTGGGCACGTATTTGATGAAGGTGAACCAAGTGCGCTCGCCGCGCGACATTACCAGTTGCAATACCTGCCACCGCTGAGCCGAGCCGAACGACGTCGCGTGAGACGAAGCGGGAGAAGCTGACGAGTGGAACCGAGCGAAATGGAAAAAGCGGGGAAGATTGAAACGGGCGATGTGTGTCCCGGGAAAAAGGGAAAGCCGGGAAAGCTGGAACTCTCCGAGGTGCGCGAAAAGCTGAGCAATGCGCGTGGGCCTCGATACTGGCGCACCCTGGAGGAGCTGGCGCAGACCCCTGAGTTCGAGGAGATGCTGCATCGGGAGTTCCCCAAGCACGCCTCGGAATGGACCGACAAGAGCTCGCGCCGCGACTTTATGAAAATCATGGGCGCCTCGCTCGCATTGGCCGGGCTGAGCGCCTGCACCAGGCAGCCGCTGGAGCCGATTGTGCCCTACGTGCGGCAGCCGAAGAACCTGGTGCTGGGCAAGCCGCTCTTCTACGCCACGGCGATGCCGCTTGGGGCCTACGGTACCGGCCTGCTGGTGGAGAGCCACGAAGGCCGTCCCACGAAGATCGAAGGCAATCCGCAGCATCCCTCGTCGCTGGGCGGGACCGACGTCTTCACCCAGGCCAGCGTGCTTGGGCTGTATGATCCGGACCGCTCGCAGATCAACACCTACGTCGGCGAGCAGCGCACCTGGCCGCAGGCGCTCGACAGCCTGCGCCCGATCTTCCGGACGCTGCGAGACAAGAACGGCGCGGGACTGCGAGTGCTGAGCGGAGCGACCTCGTCGCCTTCGTTTGTGGCGCAGATGCAGGAGCTGCTCAAGGTCTACCCCCAGGCCAAGTGGTACCAGTGGGAGCCGGTGAACCGCGACCAGGTCTACGAGGGCGCAAAGCTGGCCTTCGGGCAGCCGGTTGAGACCGTCTACGATTTCTCGAAGGCGAAGATTGTGCTCTCGCTCGACGGAGATTTTCTCTCCTCGGGCTTCCCGGGCTTTCATCGTTACACCCGGCAGTTTGCGCAGCGGCGCCGGCCTGAGCTCAAAGAGCAGATGCTGCGCTTCTACGCCGTGGAGAGCGCAACCACCAACACGGCAGCCAAGGCCGATCATCGGCTGCACGTACGGGCGAGCGAGGTGGAGGGCTTTGCCCGCGCGCTGGCAGCGGCCCTGGGATCAGGGCTAGGCGGCGGCGACTTCGCGCCCGCGCAGAAGAAATTTGCCGCGGCACTGATCAAAGACCTGCAGGCGAACCGCGGCTCGGCCGTGGTTGTGGTAGGCGATGGGCAGAGTGCAGCCACGCATGCGCTGGCGCACGCCATCAATTCGACATTGGGCGCGGTGGGCAAGGCGGTGAGCTACAGCGACCCCATCGATTCTTCTGTCGCCACGCCGAAGCTGGAGCAGCTTCGCCAACTCGTGGGCGAGATGCGCGCCGACAAGGTAGAGACGCTGGTGGTGCTCAACGTCAATCCGCTCTATGACGCGCCGCCGGACCTGGCGTTCTTCGAGGCCTTCAACCGCGTTCCGATGCGGATCCACATGGGACTCTACCAGGACGAGACAGCGCGCTACTGCCACTGGCACCTGAGTGGCACGCATTACCTCGAGCAATGGGGCGACGTGCGCGGCTTCGATGGCACGGTGAGCTTCATCCAGCCGCTGATCGCTCCGCTCTACGGCGGCCACAGCGAGAGCGAGCTGGTCCATTTCCTTGCTACCTTTGAGGAGGCGACGAGCTATGCGCTGACGCAGCGCTACTGGCAGTCGCAGCACTCGGGCGTGGACTTCAAGAGCTGGTGGGACCGCTCACTGCACGATGGATTCGTGCCGAACTCGGCCTCAACGCCGAAACAGATGAGCGCAGACCTCTCTGCAGCAGCGCTGCCCGCGCAGGCGCAATCCGCGGGAGGGCTGGAGATCATCTTCCGCCGCGATCCCACGGTCTACGACGGGCGCTTTGCCAACAACGGCTGGTTGCAGGAGACGCCCAAGCCGATGACGCAAGTCTGCTGGGACAATCCCGTGCTGATGAGCGTGGCCACCGCGAAAAAGCTGCAGCTGAAGAGCGAGGACGAAGTCGAGCTCTCGCTCGGTGGGCGCACGGTGAAGGGCGCAATCTGGCTCACGCCCGGCCATCCCGAAGACGCGGTGACGGTGACGCTGGGATACGGGCGGCAAAAAGCGGGCAGAGTGGGCACAGGCACGGGCTTCAGCGCCTATGAGCTGCGCAACTCGGCTACTCCGTGGTTTGCGGGCGGGCTGCAACTGCGGGCCACCGGCGCACATTTTGGATTGGCATCGCCGCAGGGACAACAGTCGATGGAAGGCCGCGCCATCGTTCGCGCCGCGACCTTGGAGGAGTTCGTCAAGAACCCCGGCTTTGCCAAGGAGATGGTGGAGACCCCGGCGGACGGGCTCACGCTCTACAAGCCCTACGAGTATAAGGACCACAAGTGGGGCATGGCCATCGACCTGAACTCGTGCATCGGCTGCAAGACCTGCACCGTGGCCTGCCAGGCGGAGAACAACATCGCCGTGGTGGGAAAGAATGAGGTGAAGCGCGGCCGGCACATGAACTGGCTGCGCATCGACAACTACCACGAGGGCCCGCCCGAGGACCCGAACACCTACTTCCAGCCGGTGCCGTGCATGCAGTGCGAAAACGCGCCTTGCGAGATCGTCTGCCCGGTGACGGCGACGGTGCACTCGTCGGAAGGCCTCAACGATATGGTCTACAACCGCTGCGTGGGGACGCGCTACTGCTCCAACAACTGTCCCTACAAGGTGCGGCGCTTCAACTTCCTGCTGTTCTCCGACTTCGATACGCCGCAGTTGAAGTTCCAGCGCAACCCGGAGGTCTCGGTGCGGAGCCGCGGCGTCATGGAGAAGTGCACCTACTGCGTCCAGCGCATCACGCATGCCAGGATCGACGCCGAAGAGCAGAACCGCAAGGTGCGCGACGGCGAGGTGATGACCGCCTGCCAGCAGGCCTGCCCGGCGGAGGCCATCGTCTTCGGAGACCTGAACGACCCGAACAGCCGGGTTGCCAAGTTGAAGGCCTCGCAGCGCAACTACGGGCTGCTCGAAGAGCTCAACACGCGCCCGCGCACCACGTACATGGCGGCGGTGCGGAACCCGAATTCCGAGTTGGAGTCGTAGAGGACCATGGAACAGTCTCCGGAGATTAACGCTTCCACGATGACCGACGAACGGCTGCTGCCCGGTCAGGCGCCGGTCCTTCTGCCCGGCCATACGATGCAGACGGTCACCGACAAGATCGTCTCGCTGGTACTGCGGCGGCCGGTGACGCTGGGCTGGCTGGGCGGGTTCGCGATCTTCTTCTTCCTGCTGAATGTGCTGCTGTTTGCCGCGGCCTACCTGATGTTCATCGGCACCGGCATCTGGGGCATTAACATTCCGGTGGGCTGGGGCTTTGCCATCGTCAACTTTGTCTGGTGGATCGGTATCGGCCACGCGGGAACGCTGATCTCGGCGATCCTGCTGCTGCTCAAGCAGGGCTGGCGTAACTCGATCAACCGCTTTGCCGAGGCGATGACGCTGTTCGCCGTGGCTTGCGCCGGCGTCTTTCCGGTGCTCCACACCGGACGCCCCTGGCTGGCTTACTGGCTGTTTCCATATCCCAATACCATGGGAGTATGGCCGCAGTTCCGCAGCCCGCTGCTGTGGGACGTCTTCGCGGTCTCGACCTACGCGACGATCTCCGCGCTCTTCTGGTTCGTCGGACTGATCCCCGATCTTGCGACCTTCCGCGACACGGCGACGAACCCGGTGGCCAAGGCAATCTACGGCCTGCTGGCGATGGGTTGGCGCGGCTCGGCGCGTCACTGGATGCGCTACGAGAGCGCCTACCTGCTGCTGGCCGGCTTGGCCACGCCACTGGTGCTCTCGGTTCACACGGTGGTGTCATTCGACTTCGCCATCTCGATTGTGCCCGGCTGGCACACGACGGTCTTTCCTCCCTACTTCGTCGCCGGCGCCATTTACTCCGGCTTTGCCATGGTGCTGGTGCTGGCCATCCCGATCCGCAAGTTTTATGGGGTGCAGGACATGATGACCCTGCGCCATCTGGACAACTCGGCCAAGGTGATGCTGGGCACGGGCCTGATCGTGGCTTACGGCTACATGATGGAGGCGTTCTACGCCTACTACTCGGGCAATAGCTATGAGTGGTTCGTGCTGAAGAACCGCGCGCTCGGCCCCTATGCCTGGTCGTACTGGTGCCTGATCGCCTTCAATATCGTGCTGCCGCAGGTGCTATGGATCCGCAAGGTACGGGTGAATCCCGGGGCGCTGTTCGGCGTCTCGCTGTGCATTCTGTTCGGCATGTGGCTGGAGCGTTTCGTCATCGTCATCACTAGCCTGCACCGCGACTTCCTGCCGTCGTCGTGGGGCTTCTATGTGCCCACGCGCTGGGACTACATGACCTTCGCCGGCACCCTGGGCCTGTTCTTCACGGCGATGTTCCTGTTCATACGGCTGATGCCGATGATCACCATCTTCGAGATGCGCATGCTGCTGCCGGATGCGCAGCTCAGCGAGGAGGTGGCCGTCCATGACTGAGACGGGACTGCACGGACTGATCGCTGAATTCGAGACCCCCGACGGGCTGGTGAAGGCCTGCCGCAAGGCGCACGATGCGGGCTACCGCCGCCTGGACGCCTACACGCCCTACCCGCTGGAAGGCGTCGCCGAAGCCATCGGCTTCGACAAAACCCAGGTACCGCTGCTGACGCTGATGGGCGGCTTGCTGGGCGGGCTGAGCGGCTTCCTGCTGCAATGCTGGGTGCACATGCAGGCCTATCCGCTCAATATCGGCGGGCGCCCGGAGTTTTCCTGGCCGTCGTTCATCATCGTCACTTTTGAGATGACCGTGCTGTTTGCCGGAATTACGGCCGTGGTGGGCATGCTGGCGTTGAACGGACTGCCGCAGCCTTACCATCCGATCTTCAATCATCCGCGCTTTACCGCCGCCAGCCGCGACCGCTACTTCCTCTGCATCGAGGCGGCCGATCCCAAATTTCAGCTGGCGGAGACCAAGCGCTTTCTGGAGGCGACCGAGGCGGTGGACGTCGCGGAGGTGGCCGAATAATGCGGCCGACTAGCTCAATGGCACACGATGCGATCGATCGCAAATTTTCTTTCAGGGGCGCGGCGGTCCTGTTGCTGGCGATCAGCGCCCTCCTGTTGCTGGCCGGCTGCCGCGAAGATATGCACAACCAGCCCAAGTTCATCCCGCTGCGTGAAAACAGCTTCTACCCGGATGGACGTTCGGCGCGGCCGGTCCTCGAGGGTACGATCGCGCGCGGCCAGCTGGAGGACGATCCTCTGCTCTACACCGGCAAGATCAACGGCCAGGAGATCGACCAGCTCCCCATGCCGATCACCGCGCAGGACCTGGCGCGCGGGCGCGAGCGCTTCAATATCTACTGCTCGCCGTGCCATTCGCTGCTGGGCGATGGCAATGGGATGATCGTGCAGCGCGGCTTCAAGCGTCCTCCGTCGTATTTTGAGGCGCGGCTGCTGAAGGCGCCGGTGGGGCACTTCTTCAATGTAATGACCAACGGCTGGGGCGCCATGCCCGAGTACGCGGCGCAGATTCCCGTGGCCGACCGCTGGCGCATTGCGGCCTATATTCTCGCGCTGCAGCTGTCGCGCACGGCTAAGGCGAGCGTCCTGCCGTTGTGAGAGCAGCTGACCGGCCACTCGCCGGGAGCGGTGGACACGGAAGTGAGCGAGTACCAACCCCAGCAACCCAACTACGGGGTTGCTGGGGACCCCCTCGACCGCAGAGGGGAAGAATCGATGGGGGACGACTCGACCGAACGCGCGGCCGTCCACTCCTCGCCCCAGCAAACCAAAAGCGGGCTTGCCGGGGGCCCCGGAGGCGCAGCACGATGAGCACGACAAACAATCCTGGCTCCTACCGCTTCGATCCACCGCCGGTGGCCGCATCGCTCGCGAAAAGGTGGCTGACCATCGGAGTAATCGCCGCGGTCCTCACCCTCGTGGGAGCGGTCTTTTCTCCCGCAATGTGTCTGCGCGGATATCTCATCGGCTACATGCTGGTCCTGGGCTTTTCACTGGGTTCGATGGCGCTGCTGATGCTCGGCTACCTGACAGGCGGCAACTGGTGGATGATCGCACGCCGGGTGATGGAGGCCGCGGTCGGCAACATTCCACTGCTGACGGTCCTCTTCCTGCCGATCTGGCTGGGACGGCACAGCCTCTATCTCTGGCTCGATCCGAACTACGTTGCCGCGCATCCCGCGGCGGCGGCCAAGAGCGCCTACCTGAGCACCGGCTTCTGGACGCTGCGGGCCGTGCTGTGCTTCGCCATCTGGAACCTGTGGGCGCTGGTGCTGCGCAGCGGTTCGCTGCGCCAGGACGGAGACGACTCGCCGCGCGTGTGGCTGCGGCTGAAGGCGTGGGCCGCGCCGGGCATTCTGGTCTACGGTTTGACGATCACGCTGGCCGTCACCGACTGGATCATGTCGCTCGATCCCACGTGGTTCTCCACCATCTTCGGAATGTTCTTCATGATCAGCGAGCTGCTCTCCACGATGGCGCTGCTGATCGTGGTCCTGTGCAGCCTGCGTGAGTTCGCGCCCTACAACCGGGTGCTGGGCGCCGAGCAACTGCACGATTACGGCAAGCTGCTGCTGGCCTTCACCATGGTCTGGGCTTACTTCACCTTCTCGCAGTGGCTGATTATCTGGGCGGGCAATCTCCCGGAAGAGATCACCTGGTACCTGGACCGCATTCGCGGCGGCTGGCAGGTGGTGGCCGTCTCGCTGGTGGTCCTGCAGTTTGCGCTTCCGTTCCTGCTGCTGCTCTCGCGCGACCTGAAGCGCGACGCGCGCAAGCTGGTTCCGCTGGCGCTGCTGGTGCTGGTGATGCGCTATGTGGACCTCTACTGGGTGGTGGCGCCGAACCCATTTCCGGGCGGCGGCGCCGCACACCACCTTACCTATCACTGGACGTATTTCGCGGCACCGTTGGCGCTGATCGGCATTTGGCTGGCGGGCTTCTTCTGGCAGCTCGGCAGGCGGCCTCTGCTGGTGGTGACCGAGCCGATGCTGCCGCGTCTGTGGGAGCCGAGCCATGGCCATTGATCGCGGACACGGGGCCGATGCCGGTCGCAATCCGGGCGTCGCATACGACAAGACCGACCTTGGCGCGCGCGGCATTCTCATCTTTTTTCTGGGACTGGCGGTCTTCGGCATCCTAATGCAGGTGGTCGCTCTCGGCGTGTACGCGGGATTGACCAGGTTTTCGGAGAAGCATGAGGCGGAGTCCAGCCCGCTGGCGCCGCAGAAGTATACGCCGCGCAGCGAGATCCTGACCAACACGGCGAACGTCAACATCGAGCAGTTTCCCCAGCCGCGCCTGCTGCATCACGTGCGCGGCTCGGGAGAGATGACGAAGTTCCTCCTGCAGGAAACGGCAGTGCTGACGGCCAAGCCCTGGCAGGACGCGGACGGCAACGTCCATCTGCCGATCGATCAGGCGATGAACGCCGTGCTGGCGCGGCTGCCGGCGCGCGCAGGAGGCGTGGCGCCGCCGAACTATCCTGGGGCTGCGCGCGAGTACTCCTATCCGCCGGTACAGCCGGAGAGCGCGGCTTCGAACGCAATCCACACGCCAGCAGGCGAGTAGCTTCAGCGTCGCAAGCTTCAGCGTCGTAAGCCAAACGCTGGGTGAGGGCGCAATCGGGTAGGCACCGCGACAGCTTCGCGGAGATGAAAATGATGTCAAGCTACAGAACAATCCGGAGACTGGCGCAGAGTGCGATGCTGGGCCTGCTGATCTCAGCGGCGCTGGGCGGCGCGGCCAGCGCTCAGTATTTCGCTCCGCCGGAGACCAAGACGGTGGCGCCGCCGGGGCTGGCGGGCGTGGGCATCGACCAGCGCCTGAACGAGCAGGTGCCGCTGAACCTTGTCTTCCGCGACGAAGAGGGCAAGCGTGTCAAGCTGGGCGACTACTTTCACGACGGCCGCCCGGTGGTCCTGAACCTGGTCTATTACGAGTGCCCCATGCTGTGCACGGAGGTGCTGAACGGGCTGACTTCGGCGCTGAAGGTGGTCCGCTTCGAGCCCGGCAAGCAGTTTGAGATCGTCACGGTGAGCATCGACCCGCGCGAGACCCCCGAGCTGGCGGCCAACAAGAAGCAGATGTACCTGAAGAGGCTCGGCAACCCCGGCGCGGCACAAGGCTGGCACTTTCTGACCGGCGAGCAGTCGCAGATCGCCGCGCTGGCCGATGCCGCAGGTTGGCGCTATCACTATGACCCCAAGCTGGACCAGTTCGCTCACGCGGCCGGTATCCTGCTGATTACGCCCGAGGGCAGGATTGCGCAGTACTACTACGGCGTGGAGTACTCGGCCAAGGACATGCGGCTGGGGATCATCGAGGCGTCGAAGAACAAGATCGGCTCGCTGGCCGATCAGGTGCTGCTGTACTGCTACCACTACGATCCGCGCACCGGGCGCTACGGCGCCACCATCACCAACATCGTCCGGCTGGCCGGCCTGGCCACTGTGATCGTGCTGGGCACCGCGCTGGTCATGCTATTTCGGAGTGAAGTTCGCCAGTACGGAATTCTACCCCAACGAGCCAAAAGCGGGCCCAATGGGGACCCCGATGGGACAGGACGGGCATAAATCAATATGTTCTCCAATCTGCCATTCTTTCCGCCGCGAGGCAGCTCCATGGCGGGGCACGTCGATGCGTTGTACTTTTTCCTCGTGGCGCTCACGGCGTTTTTCACCACGATCATCTCGCTGGCAATCGTGTACTTTGCCGTTCGCTACCGCAAGCAACGCAGCCCGGAAGCGACCCAGGTGCACGGCTCGACCGCGCTGGAGCTGTTCTGGACGGGTGTTCCGCTTGCCATCGTGCTCGGAATCTTCGTCTGGTCGGCAGTGATCTTCTTCATCCAGACGCGCCCGCCAAAGGGCGCGATGGAGATCTACTGCGTGGGCAAGCAGTGGATGTGGAAGTTCGAGCACGTTGAGGGGCAGCGCGAGATCAACGAGCTGCACGTCCCGGCAGGGCGCGACGTGCGCATGATCATGACCTCGCAGGACGTGATCCACAGTTTCTTCGTCCCGGCTTTTCGAATCAAGGCGGACGTGCTGCCCGGGCGCTACACCTCGACTTGGTTCCGCGCGACAACTCCGGGAACCTATCACCTGTTCTGCGCGGAGTACTGCGGGACCGACCACTCGGCGATGATCGGCAGCGTGGTGGTGATGGATCCGCAGGACTATGCGCGATGGGCCGAGGGCGGAGTGGACGGCTCGCTGGCCAACGCGGGCGAGAAGACCTTCCAGCACTACGGCTGCGCCATGTGCCATCGCACCGACGCCGCCGGACGCGCGCCCAACCTGATGGGGAGTTTCGGTAAGCAGGTGCTGCTGGACGATGGCCGCACGTTGACCGTGGACGAGAGCTATGTGCGCGAGTCGATCCTGAACCCGGGCGCCAAGATCGTCAGCGGCTTCAAGAACATCATGCCGACCTTTGAAGGACAGCTGAGCGAAGAGGAAGTGATCGGGCTGGTTGCCTACGTGAAGGCGCTGGGGAACGGCACGATGAATCCTCCCCTCCCGGTCAGCAATCCGGATTCGGGCAATTATCCGGTCGCGCCCAAGACCGAGCCGTCGGCCGCCAAGAGCGACCAACCCGGGCCGCCCGCGCCCAGAGCAACGCAGCCAAAGCCGCCGGGGAAGAAATAGGGGAGAGTGGAAGAAGCAACAATCGGGGCCCCCAGCAGGCCCGATGTTGGCGAGTTGGGATTGAGGTTGTAGAGGAAAAATCATGGAAACAGCGAGCCCATCCACCGTAACGAAGACCAATTATCTGAACGCGGACTACGGGATCAAGTCGTGGTTGCTGACCACCGACCATAAGCGCATCGCCCTCTTGTACCTGGGCTCGATCACGCTGTTCTTCTTCCTGGGCGGCTTCTTCGCCATGCTCGTGCGTCTGGAGTTGCTGACGCCGGCCGGCGACCTGGTGCTGTCGGACACTTACAACAAGCTGTTCACCATGCACGGCGTGGTGATGATCTTCCTCTTCCTGCTGCCTTCGATCCCCGCGGTCTTCGGAAACTTCCTGATTCCGATGATGATTGGCGCCAAGGACCTGGCCTTCCCACGCCTGAACCTGGCAACCTGGTACATCTTCATCATCGGCGCGGGCTTCATTCTGTACTCGGCCATCACCGGCGGCCTGGACACGGGCTGGACCTTCTACACGCCGTTCTCGACGACCTTCTCGAATACCAACGTGGTCTCGGCCGCGCTGGGCGTCTTCATCACCGGCTTCTCATCGATATTCACCGGATTGAATTTCCTGGTCACCGTGCACCGCATGCGCGCGCCGGGGATGACCTGGAGGCGGCTGCCGCTGTTCGTTTGGGCACATTATGCGACCTCCATCATCATGGTGCTGGGCACGCCGGTGCTGGCCATCACCCTTGTGCTGGTGGCGCTGGAGCGCATCTTCCACTTCGGCATCTTCGATGCGCGTCTGGGCGGCGACCCGATCCTCTTCCAGCACCTGTTCTGGTTCTACTCGCACCCAGCCGTTTACATCATGATCCTGCCGGGCATGGCCGTGATCAGCGAGATCATTCCCTGCTTCTCGCGCAAGCGCATCTTCGGCTACGACTTCGTTGCCATGTCGTCGATTGCCATCGCCGTGCTCGGCTTCCTGGTCTGGGCGCACCATATGTTTGTGGCCGGCATCTCGACTTACGGCGCGTTGATCTTCTCCCTGCTGACCTTCTTTGTCGCCATCCCATCGGCGGTCAAGGTCTTCAACTGGACGGCCACGCTCTACAAGGGCTCGATCACCTTCGATACGCCGATGCTCTATGCCTTCGCCTTCATCGGCCTGTTCACCATCGGCGGGATGACCGGCATCTTTCTCGCCTCGGTCGGACTGGACCTGCACGTGACCGACACGTATTTCGTGGTGGCACACTTCCACTACGTGATGGTGGGCGGCGCGGTGACGGCCTTCATGGGCGCGCTGCACTTCTGGTGGCCCAAGATCAGTGGCAAGATGTATCCCGAGTTCTTCTCCAAGCTCAGCGCGCTGCTGGTCTTCGTGGGCTTCAATCTCACCTTCTTCCCGCAGTTCCTGCTTGGCTACATGGGCATGCCGCGCCGCTATCATCAGTACCCTGCCGAGTTCCAGGTGCTGAATGTGCTGTCCACGGCCGGCGCATCCATTCTTGCAGTGGGCTTCCTGCTGCCGATGGTCTACCTGGTCTGGAGCCTGCAGTATGGTCCGGATGCGGGGCCGAACCCCTACCGCGCCGCGGGACTCGAGTGGATGACTTCTTCGCCGCCGACGACATTTAACTTCGACGAGACGCCGGTGGTGACCTGGGAAGCCTACAACTACGACGAGATCGACGCGCCGCCAACGAAGGGGGTTGAAATTGCCGGATAGCCAAGTCGCGGTAGAACACGTCCAGCACAATCCGAACCTGAAGCACCACTTCGCCGACCTGGAGCAGCAGAAGGCGACCTCCACCTTCGGCATGTGGCTGTTCCTGGTCACCGAGATCATGTTCTTCGGCGGCATGTTTGCCACCTATCTGGTCTACCGCGTCTCCTATTACAACGCCTGGGTTGCGGGCAGCCAGACCATGGAGATCGCTCTCGGCGCGGTGAACACGGCGGTGCTGATCTGCTCCTCGCTGACCATGGTGATGGCGGTGCATTCGGCCAAGCTGGGCAATCGCAAGCTGACGGCGATCTTTCTGCTTCTCACGATCCTGCTGGGCGGCACCTTCCTGGGAATCAAGGTGGTCGAATACCACGGACACTGGATCCATCATGAGGTCCCCGGCCTCAATTTCGCCTTCGAGCACAAGGGCAACTTCGACCCAAGGCAGGTGGCAATCTTCTTCTCGCTCTACTTCGCCATGACCGGAATGCACGCGCTGCATATGATCATCGGCATCGGATTGCTGATGTGGTTGGTGATCGCCAACGCCCGCGCGCGCTTTACGCCGGAGTACAACTCGCCGGTGGAGATGGTTGGACTCTACTGGCACTTCGTCGACTTGATCTGGATCTACCTTTTCCCGCTGCTCTACCTGATCAGCAAGCACCACTATTCGTAGGAGATAAGATGGCCGCAGAGGCACACACACACGCGCACCCTACCGTGAAGACCTTCGTCTCCGTCTGGGCCGCGCTGCTGGTCTTCACCGTCGTAACCGTCGTTGTCGCAAGCATTGACCTGGGTCCGTTCAACGCCGTTGTCGCGCTGACCATTGCCACCATCAAGGCGGTGCTGGTGCTGCTGTTCTTCATGGAGCTGCGCTACTCGACGGCACTGACAAAGGTCGCGGTGATCTCGGCAGTCTTCTTCCTCTTCATCCTGGCCGGGCTTACCCTGTCGGACTATCTCACCCGCGGCTGGAGCTCCTATATCAATCCCTTCGGCTAAGGTGAAGAAGCACCATGGTTTATACATCGGCAGGGGCGACTCCACGCCGTTGCATTTCCCTCCCGAAACGGGTGAAATGTTACAAGGGCGTGAAATCCGCCCCCCGGGCAGTTCCCGCCAGTGCTGCGGCTGAATACAATGGAGCCGATGAAGCCCCTAATCTTTGTAGTCGAAGATGAAGCCGATATTGCCCGGCTGGTGAAGCACCATTTGGAAGCTGCCGGTTTTCAGGTCCGCATTTTCGCTAGTGCCGGAAGTGTGATCTCCGAGGCGGAGCGCGAAAAACCCGCGCTGTTCCTGCTGGACATCATGATCCCCGGCGGGGACGGCTTCGAGCTCTGCCGCCGCATCCGGCAGACGCAGAGCATCGCGATGACTCCCGTCATCTTTCTCACCGCGAAGTCCAGCGAGAGCGATCGCGTGCTCGGTTTGGAGCTTGGCGCCGACGATTATGTGGCCAAGCCGTTCAGCCCGCGGGAGCTGATCGCGCGCATCAAGGCCGTGATGCGCCGCTTCGAGCGGCCGCTCGCGCCGGAGGTCATCGCCACCGGCGAGATTGAGATCGACAGCGGCGCCATGATCCTGAAGGTGCGCGGCAAACAGGTGGCGACCACGGCAACCGAGTTCCGACTGCTCGCCTACATGGCCCGGCACCCGGGCCGCGTGTTTACCCGCGACCAGCTGCTCGACGCAGTCTGGCGCGACACTGCCTACGTCACCCCGCGCTCGGTGGACGTCTACGTGCGGCGCATCCGCGAGAAGATCGAAAAGGACGCCGAAGAGCCGCAGTATCTGCGGACCGTTCGCGGGGCGGGGTACAGGTTTGAGGCCTTGAAGTGAAAAGACGGATCTTCCTCAAGCTGGTCCTTGTCTTCATCCTCGTAATTGCTGCCGTAACTCTCACCCTGGACATCGCGATCCGGAGCGCGTGGAAGAGCTCGCTGCGCCAGCAGATCGAGAGCAATCTCCGGCACAATACTCAAATCTTCGCTCTTCAGGTCTCTGCCGCGCCGCTCTCCAGCCACGGCCTGCAGCAGACGGCAAAAACGTTTGCCGAGGCCTCCGGGAGCCGCACTACGGTGATCGATTCTCAGGGCCGGGTGTTGGCGGACAGCAGCGCGGAGCCGGAGAAGATGGAGAACCACGCACGCCGTCCGGAGTTCCAGGGGGCGTTGCACGGCGAGGTTGGAGCCGACACACGGACCAGCCACACGCTTGGGGTGGACCTGCTCTATGTGGCGCAGCCGGTTCCGGGAGGCGCTGTCCGGCTTGCAATTCCGCTCACCTCGATTGCCGAGGCCAGCAGGAAGATCGATCGGTCGCTGACATTGGCCTCCGCGCTGGCGTTGTTGTTTGCACTCCTGCTTGCGGCGTGGGCTTCGTGGAAGATCAGCGTGCGCCTGAAGCGAATCGTTGAGTTTTCTGAAAAGATCGCGGAAGGCGACTTTTCTGCCCGCCTTTCGGAATACCAGAAAGACGAGATCGGCCTCATTGCCGGCGCGCTCGATTCGACGGCACGCAAGGTGCAAGCCAGCTTCCAGCAGATGGAAGACAGGCGCAGCGAGCTGGAAGCCGTGCTGAACGGCATGCAGGAGCCTGTGATTGCCATCTCGCGCGACGGGCGCGTGCTATGGGCAAACCGGCGCATGGAGGCGTTGGCGCCTTCCGGCGTGCGCATGGGGCAGCCAATTGTGCAGACAGTGCGCGATCCGAACTTCCTGGCCACCGTGCAGCAGGCGGCGCAACAGCACAAGCTGGTAACGGCTCGCGTCATCACCTTTGTTCCGGGACGTGTGTTTGCAGCCACCGTTGCGCCCATGGCCTCGGGCGGTCTGGTGGCGGTGCTGCATGATCTCACCGACGCAGAGAGCATCGAGCGCACGCGGCGTGATTTCATCGCCAACGTTTCGCACGAGCTGCGCACGCCGCTGACCTCAATCCAGGGCTATGCCGAGACGCTGCTGGACACCGGGAGCGGCGACGAGACGCAGCGCGACTTTCTGGAGATCATCCGCAAGAACGCGCAGCGCATGGCCCGGCTCACCGAGGACCTGTTGATCCTGGCCCGAGTGGAATCGGGCGACAAGAAGCTGCAGTTGCGTCCGGTCTCCGCCGCCGAACTACTGCGCGACGCCTCTGACTTCTACTACGATCACCGCTCCGACTCGGGCATGACGCTGGATGTGGTGAACGAGGCGTTGAAGCCGGTTGCCGCCGACCGCGACGCGATCTTTCAGGTGTTTGCCAATCTGATCGACAACGCCTGCAAGTATGCCGCGCAGGGCGGCCGCATTCTGATCGGCGCACACGATGTGGAGGGCGCGGTGCAGTTCTACGTGCGCGACTTCGGCCCGGGCATCGCCAGCGAGCACCTGCCGCGGCTCTTTGAGCGCTTTTATCGGGTGGACAAAGCGCGTTCGCGCGAGAGCGGCGGCACGGGACTGGGCCTGGCCATCGCCAAGCACATCATGCTGGCCCATGGGGGCACAATTACCGCGGAAAGCGAGCTGAACCACGGTTGCACGTTCGTCTTCTCGCTTCCAGAGTCGCGCGCGACGTTGGATTGACATCCATCGATGGATTGAGGCGGACTAGGCGTTAACAATTTTTTCATCATATCCTCACACGACTGAAAACCCAGGGACTCAGTCTGGAATCAATAATGTAGTGGGGCTGGAGAGGTCTCCAGAGGACGTCTGGTCCGGGCCTCTCGCCGATTCGACAGGTGAGTTTTCCAGAGGAGCGCTGCCATGGCTGAGCCGCACGTTGTGCATAGTGCCGGATCGCATCTGCTCGAACTCACGCTCGATGCGCTTCGCATCGCCCATCGCGCCGCCATTGCTGCCGCCGAAGGGCTTGCCACTTCCTCAAAGGAAAACTTCAGCGAGGTGCGAGACCTGGAGCGCGAGTTGGACTCCCTGGACCGCGACATCGATGACCTGGTGACCACCACGATTACGCGCGTGCCCGCGGACGAGGCGCGGACGCTGTTGGCTTGCATGAAGTTCAGCATCTCTCTGGAACGGATTGGCGACCTCCTGCTGAGCTTTGTCAATCGCGCTGAAGCACTGGCCGCGAAGATGGAGCGCGACGATTTCCGGGATCTCATGAACATGACCGCAAAGCTCGAAGGGATGCTGGCCGACGTTGAAGCAGCCTTCCGTGTCCGTTCGCTGGACAAGGCGGTGAATGTGCTCCGGGCCGACACTGAGGTTGACCGCCTGCGAAACGTGATCACCTTCCGGCACCTTGAACCCGTGGAGGGCCTGCGCAGGCTGGACAGCTTCCATGTGTTGTTCATGGCGCAGGAGATCGAGCGTGCAGGCGACCACGTCAAGAACATGGCCGAGGAGGTCTGCCATCTGGTAAGCGGCCGGACCGTGCGCCACGTTCTTCGCTCCTATGATCGTCCGGTGGAACAACTATTTCTGGATCGTTTAAAAAACAAACCGTGAAAATTCCCGGCTTTTCAACCGGAATAAACCTATCCTTCTCCGGAAATTCATCATCCGTTAACAGCCCCCCTAGATAATTGAGTCCTAGAACTTCTTAGGAGGAACAACTGTGATTCGCATTCTCAAGCTGATGGTGTGCGCGCTGGTCCTGTGCGCGACCGCTTCCTCTGCTTCCGCGCAGGCGTTGAACGGCGCTGGGGCTACCTTTCCCAACCCGATCTATCAAAAGTGGTTCAGCGAGTTCAGCGCATCGCATCCCGGCGTGACGATCAACTATCAGTCACTGGGCTCGGGTGCGGGCATCCGCCAGGTAACTGAGGGCACAGTCGATTTCGGCGCGACCGATGGTCCGATGACGGATGAGCAGCTCAGCAAGGTCCCCACCAAGATTCTGCATATCCCCACGGTGCTGGGCGCCGTCGTTCCTGCCTACAACATCCCCGGTGTCAAAGAGGAGTTGAAGTTCACGCCGGAATTGCTGGCCGGCATCTTCCTGGGCAAGATCACCAGCTGGAGTGATCCGCAAATTGCCAAGGTCAATCCGGGCATTAAGTTCCCCAGTCAGGAGATTGTAGTGGTTCATCGTTCGGATGGATCGGGAACAACCTATTGCTTCACCGACTATCTGAGCAAGGTGAGCCCGGAGTGGGCTTCGACGGTGGGCAAGAACACCAGCGTGAAATGGCCGATCGGTCTTGGCGGCAAGGGCAATGAGGGTGTAGCGGGAACGATTCGCCAGATTCAGGGATCAATCGGTTACGTCGAGCTGATCTATGCCGTACACAACAACATTGCCTATGGCGTGGTTCGCAACAAGAGCGGCAACTTCGTAAAGGCATCGCTGGCCAGTACCACTGCGGCCGCTGCGGCCGCTGCGAAAAACATGCCCGCCGACTATCGGGTCTCGATTACCAACGCCGACGGAAAAGATGCTTACCCGATTGCGACCTTCACTTGGCTGCTGATTCCGCAACAGTCCAAGGATGCAAGCAAGGGCAAGGTCCTGCACGACTTCCTCGTATGGATGCTGAAAGATGGCCAGGAAGCAACTACGTCTCTGACTTACGCTCCGCTTCCGAAGGAAATAGTCGCGAAATTGCAGACAACCGTCAGCACGATTCGCTAAAGCGATTGGGACGGACCCCCGCTGGATGACCGAGCGGCAGTAGGAATTCGTCAGCTCTTGCAGGACGGTTGAGCTGTTACGAACCTACTGCCGGACGCAGCGGATTCTGCTATCGCAACACATTGACAGCTTGCTTATGTACCTGAACGTGAGTTGATGGATTCACGTGCAGCTATTGCTCTGCATGCGTGGGGACGTGCCTGGCCGGGCAAGATCGCCGCGCTTGATATTGACCCAGACCCTTACCGCACTCTTGCCGCAATACATGGTGGGAATTGCGACTGTTTACTTTTGGAGCGGAAAAGATGAGAACGTATCGAAAGCTATTGGCCGTCATGGCGTTGTCGGGCGTCTGCCTGGCCGCGCCTGGTCCTTCTGAAGGCGCGGTTAAATCCGCCAAGAAGCAAAAGAAGCATGCTGCAGCGGAAGCTCAGCAGGCACAGCGCTGCGAAGCTTGCGAAGCCATTGATCAGTTGAAGGAACAGCTCAAGGCGCAGCAGGCACAGATGCAGGCGCAGCAGGCCGAGATCGAGCAACTCAAGGCCGCGCAGGCCCCGCAACCTGCCGCAGCCGACGAGCAGGCCCGTGCCCAGGCTGCCGCCGCAAAGCAGGCCGCCGACGAGGCCGCCGCCGCCAGCGCGAAGAATGACGAGGCGGTTAGATCGTTGCAATCGCAGATGGCGGACTTGAGCACCGCCACGACCACCATCGCCTCGAGCGCGCAGGAAGACCAGAAGCGCGCTTCAGTTTTCGGAGATTTTGTGGGGCGCTTCCGCTTTGGCGGTGATGTCCGCGTGCGCTACGAAAATTTCTTCCAGGACGTTGCTGGTTTCCACCCGCGGCACCGCGAACGCATCCGCGCGCGCCTTGGCGTAGAAGGCAAGCTGAGTGAGGACTTCACCGGAGGCGTGTACCTCGCCACCGGCGCGCTCACCGATCCCACCTCGACCAATGAAACGCTCACCAATGCCTTCGAGCGGAAGACCGTGGGATGGGACCGTGGTTGGATCACCTTCCAGCCGCGTAACCACAAATGGTTGCAGTTGACCGGCGGCAAATTTGCCTATACCTGGATTCGCACGCCGAATACCTTCGACAACGACATCAACCCGGAGGGCTTCAGTGAAAAGCTCTCCTTCGACGTGAGGAACCATGTTGTCCGGAACGTGACGCTCACGGGCATGCAATTGTTCTTCAATGAGAGCTCGAGCGGAGCAGATTCGTTTGCGGTGGGCGGGCAGTTTTCAACGAAGCTGCAACTCGGCAAGCGCATCACCACGACGCCTTCGTTAAGCGTGCTGAACTGGCGCAACGCGAACACCCTGGTCAATAATTCTCCTATTGCGGGCGCCAGCGGGGGCACCTTCGCCCCGAACGGCATGACCAATGCCACGATTGGCGTTGCCCCAGCCCGTACCTTCGCCTCGAAGTTCCTTTACGCCGATGCGATCCTGGACACGAGCATCAACACAGGATTGGATCGTTTCCCGGTGCGCCTGTTGCTGGAGTATGAAGAGAACCTGAACGCCGCTTCGGACCATTCGCACCTGTACCTGGGCGATCTCAGCGTAGGCCGACTGAAGGAAAAGAATGATGTGCAGGTCGGCTACGGCCTCTGGCGGCAGGAGCAGGACTCGGTGATTGCCACGTTCGTGGAAAGCGACCAGAGGGCACCCACCAACGTGTTCCAGCACCGCCTGTTCGCGCAGTGGCTGGTGCGCAAGAATACGACCGCGGCATATACCTTCTGGTTCGGCAGGACCCTGGATAGTAACCTGCAGAACGCCATACTCACCTCTGGTGTGGCCCCCGGGACGAAGGAACCACTCCTCAGACGCATGCAGCTCGACTTGATCTACAAGTTCTAACTGCCGGCATCTGTCCTAACAAGATTTGGCCGAACAGTGGCGCAGGGAAAAACAGCCCTGCGCCATTCGCCTTTTATGACTCCTACACCCCAGCGCAGGTAGCATCGCGTTCGGCAGCACCAGCAGCACAACTCCACCGCACTCTGCGAACGCTGCCGGCAATATGCCTGCAGACTATCGCATTCCATCCCCGATTCCTATGGCAAGGACGCCTATCCCATCGCCATCTTCACCTGGCTGTTGGTCCCTTGGCAGTCCAGGGACCCCGCCAAGGGCAAGGTGCACAATATCCTGCGATCGCCACCATTGATTAAGGCGGTTGGGGAGCGCGCGTCAAGAGCGCCTCCGCGCCAGGCATACGTAGTCCTCAATTCGGGAGATGACGATTTCTGATTTTCGAAGCAGCACGGGGCAAAGAAGTCGCATCATCAAATATTTAGTTCCACAAAAATGCAGCCTTGTGTATCTGAAGGCTGCTCTACAGTTGTCCTGCTCTAAATCAACCACGCTCTCTGACTTGTTGAGAGAGCGCCCGGGGCCCGAGAGACTTGCGGGTCTGGAATGTTGCACAAACTGTGATTCCCGCATTCTGCGCCGTACCATGGCGTAAGCTGCGAGTTGTAACACTTTGGAGCGAGGAAAATGAGAACCTATCAGAAATTTCTGGCGGTGATCGCGCTGTCAGGCTTGTGTTTCGCGCCCGCTGTGGCTTCGGAGAATGCGGGCGCAGTGAAGAAGGGCAAGAAGCCCGCAAAGGCCGCGGCGGAAGCGAAGCCGCCGTGCGAAGCGTGCGAGGCCGTCAAGCGGCTGGAAGAAAAGGTCGCGGCACAGCAGGCTGAAATCGATGCGCTGAAGGCTGCTCAGCAGGCTGCGCAGCCCACGCCTCCGACTGCAGACGAAGAGGCACGCCGCGCTGCTGCCGAGGCGCAACGCAAGGCTGATGAGGCCGCCGCCGCCGCTTCAGCTGCATCGGCTCAGGCAAACGCTGCCAACACCACCGCCGGCAAGGCCCAGGAAAGCGCCAACGCCGCCACTGCGCAGGCGCAGAGCGCAGAGAAGAAAGCGGCTGCACTCGAAGAGCCCGCCTACGTTCACTACAAGGGCGTGAAAATCACCCCCGGTGGATATGGGCAGTTTGCATCCATCTACCGCACGCACAACGCCAACTCCGATACCGCCAGCAGCTTCGGCACCTACCCGCTCTCCGGCAGCGCCAACTCGCACGTGAACGAATGGCGCGAAAGCGGCCGCGCCAGCCGCCTCTGGCTGAGGGTAGAAGGCGAGGCGAAGAACATGAAGATGCTCGGATACGTCGAGACCGACTTCCTGGGCACCACGCCGAATGCCACCGAATCAGCGACCAACAGCTACGCGCTGCGCGTGCGCGTGGCATATGGCAGCGTGGCTTTCCCGCACGGCTGGCGAGTTACGGGTGGTCAGACTTATTCGCTGCTGACGCTCAATAGAGTTGCCGCCGATCCGCTGACCGAAGCGGTGCCGGCCATCATCGACAACTCCTTCATGACTGGCTTCAGCTATGCCCGCCAGGGTGCGATCCGCGTGAGCAAGTCCATCGGCAACCATGCCTGGCTGGCGATTTCGGCGGAGAATCCGGAGACTGCGGCGAGCGTGAACTGCTTGCAGGTTGCGACCACGGGTGCGGCAGTAGTTCCGGCAAGCTGCAGCCTCGGAGCCATCGTTCAGGGCCTGCAGAACACCGCTCTTACGAACTCGCCAACAAGCTTTGCGTCCGGGGTCACTCCGTCGAACGACGTCGCTCCGGACCTGATGGCGAAGGTCGTCGTCGAACCCGGCTGGGGCCATTTCGAAGTGGTTGCGCTCGGCCGCTTCTTCCGCGACCGCATCTATCCTGCAACCGCGATCGGTGCGACCACTCCGGTCGGAACCGGACACAACGAGGTGAACGCAGGCGGCGGACTCGGCTTTGGCGCCGTCCTGCCGGTCGTCCCCAAGAAGGTCGATGTCGTCCTGCATGCGTTGGGCGGCAAGGGAATCGGCCGCTATGGTAGCGCTGCCGGTCCCGACGTGACGGTTAAGAGCGACTTCTCGCTTGTGCCGATCAAGGGCCTGCAACTGTATGCCGGCATCGAAGTACATCCCACCCCGAAGCTCGATCTGTACGTCTACGGTGGCGATGAGTACTATGGCAAGACCAATTACACGATCGCCCAGACCGTCGCCGGCGTCACCAACACGTACGTGATCGGATACGGAGCCCAGGAGTTGCGTCCAGTATGCGTACAACTATCGCAGAACGTGGACGGGCACGGGTGCAACCCCCGGCACTCTGGCGAAACCGGTGGCCATCGAGAACACCGTCATGACTGCGTTCCGTTACTACCTGCCGTAAACCGCAGGCGAGAGCTTCGCAGGGCGGAGCTCTCGTTGTGATCAACCGAAGCTGGTAGAGTTCAGAAGCCGGCGGACCCAGCACATGGTTCGCCGGCTTTTGCTTGGCCGTGAGACACACTCATTCACGCGCAACGGCCGCTCTCCGTTTAACTCTTGCGCCGCTCTGCATTCATCTTCTATTAACATTGTTCTGCTAGCGTGAAGCTGTGAGCGCGAATCCAGAGCTGCGCACCCTCCCTCGCATACAGATGCCGCCGCCTGCGCGCGAGCAGGGGCTGGAGACACCTGTGGTCTCGGCGGCCCCGCGCATCGAGCTGCGCAGCAGCAAAATCAGCAAGTACCTGGATGTGGCGTTTCGCAATGCCCTGTGGATGTGCTCGGCCTCGATCCTGGCAGTGCTGGTGCTGTTCTTCTATGAGCTGGCAATCCGCTCCAAACTTACCATCGAGAAATTCGGCCTCAGCTTTTTTGTAGGCAGGACGTGGGACCCGGTTACGGGTGACTTTGGCGCTCTTCCATTTATCTACGGAACGCTGGTCTCCTCGCTCCTGGCGCTGGTTTTGGCGGTCCCGCTGGCCGTGGGAGTTGCGGTGTTTGTGACCGAGTTGTGTCCGCGCTTTCTGCGCGGCACCATCTCGTTCACGGTGGAGTTGCTGGCCGCGATCCCGTCTGTGATTTACGGCCTGTGGGGAATCTTTGTTCTGGCCCCGATCTTGCGCGAACACGTCCAGCCTCGGCTGGCGCATTATCTCGGCTGGACGGGCCTTTTCGACGGCCCCGCCTATGGCCTTGGCATGCTGGCCGCGGGAATCATTCTGGCCATTATGATCATTCCCATCATCGCCTCGATCACGCGCGAGGTCCTGGTGGCAGTGCCGCAAAACCAGCGCGAGGCGGTGCTGGCGCTAGGGGCCACGCGCTGGGAGATGGTGCGCATGGCCGTGTTGCGCAATGCGCGCGCGGGCATCATGGGCGGCATTATTCTTGGCCTGGGGCGCGCCATTGGCGAGACCATGGCGGTGACGATGCTGATCGGCAATCGTCCGGAGATCGCGCGTTCGCTCTTTGCGCCGGGCTACACCATGGCCTCGGTGATCGCCAATGAGTTCTCCGAGGCCACCGACGATTTGTACCTGAGTGCGCTGATTGAGATCGGCCTGGTGCTGCTGATTGTGACCGTAATTGTGAACGCCTGCGCGCGCCTGCTGATCTGGTCGATCACGCGCGGCTACTCTGCGAGGAACAATGCCTAGCCTGTCCCGTCCGCTCAGCCTCGCACGCCGTGCCAAGAACCTAACCTTCATTGGCCTGGCCGGACTGGCTGCTATTATGGTCCTGCTGCCGCTGGCGGCCATCTTTGCCTACCTGGTGATCAAAGGAATCGGCTCGCTGAGCGTGGATTTCCTGACCCACACGCCTCGCCCCATTGGCACGCCGGGCGGCGGCATGGCCAACGCCATTGCAGGATCGACAATGATCCTCGGACTCGGATCGTTGATTGGAGTGCCCCTTGGCATCGGCGCCGGCATTTACATGTCGGAGTTCGGCGGCGGGCGGTATACCCATCTGGTCCGCTTCACGGCGGATGTGCTGAACGGCGTGCCATCGATCGTGGTGGGCATTGCGGTGTATGCGCTGGTGGTACTCCCGCAGCATCATTTCTCCGCGATCTCGGGCGGCGTCGCGCTGGGCATCATGATGATTCCCACCATTGCGCGCACCACCGAGGAGATGTTGCAGATGGTGCCGAACATGATCCGCGAAGCGGCGCTGGGGCTGGGGATTCCGCAGTGGAGAGCAACGCTGCAGGTGACCCTGCGCACCGCCTCCAAGGGCGTGATCACCGGATGCATGCTGGCCTTTGCCCGGGTGGCGGGAGAGACCGCGCCACTGCTGTTTACCGCCTTCGGAAATCAGTTCTGGAACGCGGACCCGAACCAGCCGACGGCGGCGCTGCCCCTGCAGATCTTTGCCTATGCCATTTCGCCCTTCGATGAATGGCACCGGCAGGCGTGGGCAGGCGCGCTGATTTTAATCATTTTGATTGTGATTGCGGTGACCGCGGTGCGCATTGTTACCAGCCGCGGGGTCGTGCAACACAACACCTAAGTTTTTCGAGGAGCCCTGGTCTAATGGGTGTAGGAATCGAAGTCAAGAACCTGAACGCCTGGTTCGGCAAGTCGCAGGTTCTGCAAGAGGTGAACCTGAAGGCCGACGCCAACGCGGTGACGGCGGTCATCGGTCCCTCTGGTTGCGGCAAGTCCACCTTTGTGCGCTGCCTCAACCGCATGCACGAAACCATTCCCGAGGCGCGCATGAGCGGCTCGGTAAAGGTGGGCGACATCGAGGTCTACAAGCCGGGCCAGAATGCGCCCGACGTGCGCCGGCGCATCGGCATGGTATTCCAGAAGCCGAACCCGTTTCCGACGATGTCGATCTACGACAACGTGGCGGCCGGCCTGCGGCTGAACGGATATCGCAAGCGGCGTGAGATCGATCAGGTCGTGGAACATTCCTTGCGCGTCTCGGCACTGTGGGACGAAGTCAAGGACGTTCTGAAGAAGAAGTCGGGCGCGTCGCTTTCCGGCGGCCAGCAGCAGAGGCTTTGCATTGCGCGCGCCCTGGCCGTGCAGCCCGAACTGCTTTTGATGGACGAGCCGGCCAGCGCACTGGACCCGATTTCGACCGGCAAGATCGAAGAGCTGATCTTCCAGCTCAAGGCCGACTTTACGGTGGTCATTGTGACCCATAATATGCAGCAGGCGGCCCGTGTCGCCGACTACACCGGATTTTTCCTGATGGGCAAGCTGATCGAGTACGATAAAACGGAAAAGATCTTTACCGCGCCTTCCGATAAGCGCACAGAAGACTACATTACGGGAAGGTTTGGATGATGCGATCGCGCTTTCAAAACAGTCTGGATGAGTTGAAGGAAAAGCTGCTCGAGATGGGTGGCATGGCCGAGTCCGCCGTGGAGATGGCGGCTGAGTCCTACCGGAAGCAGGACGGGCGCCTGGCGCAACAGGTTTTCGACCGCGAGCGCCTGATCAACCAGAGCGAGCGGCAGATCGATGAACTGGCGGTGGACCTGCTGGCCATGCAGCAGCCCATGGCGACCGATCTCCGCTTTCTTCTAGCGGTGCTGAAGATCAACTCCGACCTGGAGCGAGTGTGCGACCTGGCGGTGAACATCGCGCAGCGCTCGCTGGACCTGATGCAGGAGGCCGATGTCGAGGTCCGGGTCGATATCGCGCGCATGACCACGGCGGTTTCCACCATGGTGCGCAGGGCGCTGGAATCGTTTGTTGCCGCCCGGGCCGAGGTGGCACAGGCGGTGCTGGAGATGGATTCCATCGTCGACCGCATGAAGGACGAGGCATTCGTCAACCTGGTGGCGCAGATGAAACAGGACCCCGAGCATGTGCGCGCCTACCTGGACGTTCTGCTCATCGCGCGCAGCCTGGAACGCATCGCCGACCACGCCACCAATATCGCCGAGGACGTGATCTTCTGGGTCAGCGGCGCCGATGTGCGCCACAACGTGCGCGCCATGAGCCAGGAGGCCGATTCCGACGCGCCGCGGGGAAGTTAAATCCAAGGTGCAAAGCAAAATCTCAAGTTCAAGAACGCCCAGATGCGGCGGGCCCCGTTTGATGCGGGGCCTTCTTTATTCAATGCAACAAAGCGAGAGGCCACGGGAATCCCGGGGCCTCTGATTTGGCGGGTGGAATAGCTAAGGTCTATTTCTTGGCCACGAACTGTTTCAGGTTTTCGCACTTGACGGCGGCGCGGTAGACCTCGCAGGTGTAGCAGTCGCCCGGGTTGCAGCAGTTCTTATGGATCCAGCAAGGTTCGGCGGCCCCGGCCAAGAGGCTGCAATTGCACTTGAGCGGCTCGTTGCAGCCGCGGAGATCGCGGCAGGGGAGCAGCGCCAGCAGGTGCCGGATGCCGGCAAAGTTCAGGCCCTCCTCGCGGACCAGGCGGAGCATGGTGGCGATCCAGGGATAGTCCTGCTGGGTAAAGTACCGAGTCCCCTTCGCCGATTTCAGGGGAATCAGCAGCCCTTCACGCTCATAAAGACGAAGCAGATCGACGGAGATGTCGAAATAACGGGCTACCTCGCCGATCTTGATCCAGGTTTCGTCCTTGGCTTCGGGGACGGCTGCAGCCGGCTGAGCGGGCTGCGGCACGACTAAGTCACTCATGCTGTACTCCGATTGTTTTCGGCACAGTGCCGCGTATGAGCAGAAGAGCAAGCCATGGGCCAAACCCGGCAAACTTGGCGGACTTGTGAATAACACTCATGTGTTCAGCAACTTAAAGAGCTAACTACTCGAAGCATCCGAAAACGGATTTCTGGAGTGGCACGCGCAGATTTGGGGAAATTCCGCACCTGTAGAGAGATATGGCCCACCTGGGTGCAGCGGCACCAGTTCGCCTTTCGACTCCGTATGCGGGCGCGCCGGGTCCCCCGGGTGCAGCGAGAACAGCGCCCCCTCCATCAGGGAGGCGCTCCAGGGATTCCGTCAGTGACTGTTGAATGTGCGAATGAAGAGAGGCCCCAAGAGTCGTGGGCCGATCAGCGGGGTTTGAGGCGCGACGGCGTTTCATTTGCGCAGGCAGCTTCGAAAAGCACCAAAAGCATTCACTCTACGCTTCACTGAGGATGAATGAGTATCTCGAATACGGCTTTGCAGCGCTGCTGCGAGTCCGCTTTGTGCTCGCGGCATCCTAAGAGCCGCGAGGTATGAAACGTGAGATTGCTGCTAGTTCTAGTGCTCGCCCTCAGCTCGGTTGGGTATGGACAGGACCAGGGACAGGGAGCAGAGAGACCGAAGCTGCAGCTTGAGCAGCCTGTAAACCCTCACCTGGAGATTCCCCAGAATTGCAAGACAATGATTCAGAAGGATGACAGCGTCCTGATGACCTGCGAGTGCGAGGCGTGTGGCCAGCCGGACTCGCATGATGGAACGGACGCTGTACCCTGGACCTGCAAGTCGAGTGAGGGCGGACTCTATTGCAGCTACGATATTGACATACAGACGAGTGGTGAAAAGAAACACTCGCACATTTAATGCTCGGCCGGCGCGCAGCCTAACGGCGCACTTTCCCGAAGCTTCGCAACCTGCGAACCAGGGGAAGACGGGCCACGCAACTCCGGCTTGCGTGAGATTCCACCAGAGATCTCTAAATCAGAAACATGAGAATTCGCGCGCCCGTCTGATCGCTCTGCATGTGATACCGGTCACCGACGCATAGCGCTTCCAGGTACACAATGAGCGGCGCTTCAATACGGTTCCACCAATCTGCGGTAAGGCAGATGGCGGCCTGGAGGTGAGCCATGTCCAGCTCCGCACAGAACCCATCTATTCCCGTACTCAAGAACATTCTCTTTGCCACCGACTTTTCGCCCAGCTCGGAAGCCGCTATTCCCGTGGTGCGCGCTCTGGCCGCGCGCTTTGCATTCACCGTTCACTTTGTGCACGTGGTCGCTCCCGAGGCGAGGACCGCGGTTCCGATGGACAGTCTGCCGGAGCTGGATGTGGAGCAGACCGACGCGGAAGACGAGATGCAATTGCTGCTGGCCGGTGATCGATGGAGAGGCATTCCCCACACCTCCACGGTGGAGCGCGGACAGGTGTGGAAGGTCATCCTGTCACTGGTAGAGGACCGAAATATCGATCTCATCGTCCTGGGCACACACGGACACCGCGGGTTGAAGAAGCTGGTGCTTGGCTCCACGGCCGAGCAGGTGATCCGCATGGTGCCGTGCCCGGTGCTCACGGTTGGCCCTCACGCGAAAAACGAGAATGAGGCGCCGGCAGCAGATGCGCCAGTGCTCTTCGCAACCGATTTTTCTTCCGGCGCGCACTATGCACTGCGCTATGCGGCTTTCTGGGCACGGGCCAACCGCTCTCGTCTTGTGCTGCTGCACGCTGTTCCGCCCCTGATGGATATACCGCCCGGCGATGTGGATCCCATGCCCTTGAAAGCGGCGATGTCAGTCGAGGTGATTGCAGGCGCCCAGGCGTATGCGCGCCGGCAACTGGCGGAGATGATCGCGGCCGAAAAACTGCAGGAACTGGAGCCGGAGACGATCGTGGAAAATTGGCCGGCGGCCGAGGTCATCCTCGCCACTGCACGAGAGAAAAAGGCCGGTCTGATCGTGATGGGCGCGCACCGTGCCTGGTCGCAATCGCTGGCGGGACACCTGCCCTGGGCAACAGCCTCGGCAATCCTCTGCGAGGCCCCGTGTCCGGTGATCACCGTCCGGGACTGAGCGGGCGCAGTGCGCACACCGGTGCGCCACATCGCAGCCCCAGCAAGTAAGTGCCGAGCGGCCCCGGCCGCACTTCGCAGATGTGGGTTCTTATGCGAAATTCACCTGCTTTTAACCGGCATGCAGGCCAATGGCCCTCGATACTGGCAATGTAGCTCATACAGGTGCGACCAATGAGCGAGCCGGTTGGGTGGGATGTAACGATGCGCCCGGGGAACAGCATTGTTCTTGCCGCCATGCTTTGCTTGATGGCGGCAGGATGGTTGCTCCGGGTATCTCCAGTGCAGCGGCGCCAGCTCGTGGGCCTCGGCCTGCTTGGAGCTGCGCTGATCGGCGCGACGCAGGCGATCGCGTGGCGCGCTCCTCGCACAGCTCAGGTAGTGGGCGACTGGCTGCCGTGCCTGCTGATGCTGATCGTCTACTGGCAGGCGGGCCGCTTCCTGGGAACTCCAGGCAGTCCAAATCAAAAGTTGCAAGCGTGGCTGGTGTCGTTCGACAGCAGATGGCTCAGCACGCTGCTCGATCGCTGGATCCACGGATGGAGCGGCACCTGGATTGGAAGCTTCTTCGAATTGGCGTACCTGCTGTGTTATCCATTGATTCCGGCGGGCGTTGGGATTCTGTATTGGACGGGGCAGCGCGGCGCAATCGACGAGTACTGGACGCTAGTGTTGTCCGCGAGCTGTATCTGTTATCTTTGCCTGCCGTTCACCCAGACCCTGCCACCTCGTCTGTTGCCCTCATCCGCCGGCGCAGAACCGGCAAGAATCAGCCTCCGCCGCTTCAATCTGGTCATCTGCCGGCGCGCCAGCATTCATCTCAACACATTTCCCAGCGCGCACGTCGCGTCGGCGACCGCGGCTTCGATGGTTGTGATGCGCTACGCGCCAGGACCGGGAGTCGTACTGCTGCTGATCGCGTTAGGCATCACCATCGGGGCCGTGCTCGGGCGCTATCACTACGCGCTGGATGTGATCTTCGGGGCGGCGCTCCCGCTGGTGATTGCCGTGTGCTATTGGCTCTGACGTGGGGGACCTCGCCAGCACGAGGGACTTCAGGCGATTGCGCTGGATCGTCAATGATCTTCAGGCAACGAACAGTTTCTGAATGGAATCGAGCTGCACACCGCCCGCGCTCAGCTGGTCCAGGGTGCAACTTTCGGGCGTCTTCTCCGGCCGCCAGCGAAGGAATTTTGTGCCGTGCCGAAAGCGCCCGCCGGAAAAATGATCGTAGCTCACTTCGATACACCAGCTTCGGTTTGAGTGCCTCCCATTCGCCGGTGCGCTCGGTGCTCCAACGGCTCGGCCCGCCGGGCGCTTTGCCGGTGAATCCCGTCCCGCCGAGATATGGCTGGAGGACCCGCATGAGCCCACGGCGCTGCTCGCGCGTGAAGCTCGAGGTGAAACCGACATGGTGAAGCAAACCGTTTTTGTCATACAGGCCAAGCAGCAGCGAGCCGATCTCTCCGCCCTTCGACGCAAAGCGGAAGCCGCCAACTACACAGTCGACCGAGCGAATGCGTTTGACCTTTCGCATGGCGCGCTCGCCGGAAAGATACGGCCCGGAGAGCGGCTTGGCCACAACGCCATCCAAGCCTGTTCCGGCCTCGTCGGTCAACCATCGCCGCGCTGCGGCCAGGCTGGACGTTGCAGGCGAAAGCTTGATGCGCGCGGATCTACGCCCCGACAAGCCAACTGCGGGCTTGCCGGGGACCCCACCCTTGCCTGCGCTTGCGTGAAATTCTTCGAGCCGCTGCCGGCGCTCACGCAAGGGGCGTTCCAACAGCACGCGGCCATCTGAATCCATGAGCAGGTCGAAGAGCAGAAGGGTGCTGGGCGTTTGCTTCGAGAGCTTTTCGATCCGGCTCTGCGCGGGATGGATGCGCATCAGCAGATCGTCGAACGAGAGGCGTCCCTGGCGCGCGATGACGATTTCGCCGTCGAGCACAAATCTCTGCGGCTTGAGCTCGAGCAGTGCGGAGACCAGCTCCGGGAAGTAGCGCGCCAGCGGCTGTCCCGCCTTCGATTGCAACGCGATCTGCCGCCCATTGCGAAACGCCAGGCAGCGAAAGCCGTCCCACTTGGGCTCGTATTGCCAATCGGCACCGGTGGGAATCGCTTCGATGGACTTGGCCTCCATGGGCGCAAACGGCACCGGAATTGGAAGCCCGAGCGAGGGGAAGGAGCCACGAAGTTCATCGGGAGAAACTGCGCCCTCGGTGACCCGGTCAGCGGGAGTAAACGACGTTTTGCGTGCCAGGCGGGGCATGTGGAATTGGATGCAGGACGCAGCGTCATGACGCAACGTCATGACGCAGCGTCAGGAGAAGCGAGCGTATGATATTGGAGAGCTGCGTCTTGCTGGCCGGAATCGGCTATGTTCATAAGCTAGCGCGCACAACGAGGGGAGAGATGGGCGAAATAAACTTTGGCGGGCTTCGGGTGCTCGCGCTTGAGAGCCGTCGTGAGAAGGAGATCGCCAGCCTGATTCGCGGCTCCGGGGGCGTGCCTGCCGTCGTGCCCGTCATGCGCGAGATTCCACTCGAGTCCAACCACGACGCCTTTGCCTTCGCGCAGAGTTTGTTGGACTCGAAGTTCGATCTGGTGGTCTTCCTCACCGGCGTCGGTGCCCGAATCCTGTTTGATGCGGTGCTCACGCGGTTTCCCAAAGACGAGTTCCGCGCTGCTTTGACTCGCACCACCATCGTTGTCCGCGGGCCGAAACCGGTAGCTGCGCTGCGCGAATTCGGTGTGGCCCCCAATATCGTCTGTCCCAGCCCCAGCACCTGGCGCGAGGTGCTGGCCTCGCTCGATGCCGCGTACCCGACTGGGCTGCATGGAGTGCGCATCGCGGTGCAGGAGTATGGCGCGGTGAATCAACCGCTTTTGGAGGGGCTCGGCCAGCGCGGCGCCGTGGTAACTCCGGTGCCGGTTTATCAGTGGGCGCTGCCCGATGATCTCGAGCCGATACGCGCGGCGATTCACGGCATCGTACGCGGCGAGCACGATGTGGTGCTGTTCCTCACCGGCATCCAGGCGCTGCATCTGCTGCAGGTGGCCGATGAGATGCATCAGCGCGAGGCGCTGCTCGAAAGCTTCCGGCGGATGGTGGTGGCCTCGATCGGTCCCAGTACGACGGAGGAGCTGACGCGGCAGGGCATCGGCCCGGACTTCCAGCCCACCCAGCCCAAGATGGGGATCCTGGTGAGCGAGGCCGCGCGGGCCGCCATACGCCTGCTGGAGAGCAAACGCGCGGGCCTGCCCGCAAGTTGAGCCCGAAGCCGCTCCGCAGCGCCATTCCCGCACAAAGGTAACCTCCACATTGAATCCAGCGGGCCGTTGAAAGCAGGTTTTTCTGTTTCAAAGCACCTTGTCTTTGTGATATTTACAATCCAACTCTGCTGGATGAATATTCGCCCGTGCTGGGAAGTACTCCGGGCTCTTTGGGATGGGACTGCCTCCGTGCGAACCGTATTGCTCTTCTGGATCATTCTTGCGACAGGAGCGTTGGCCTCGGCGGAGACGGTCACCACCAGCCTCTCCGGTGGCGCGGACACCTTCAATCTCAGGCCCGGCAACAATACGAACCCGGCCGCCACGACGATTAGCGCGACCACGGCCTGGTCGCTATCGCCGCCGTACAACCTTAATGTCTACGCCTATTTCCTCAACTCCGTGGCAGCCCTGACCGATGGCAGCGGCCATAACATCCCCTCTTCGGCGTTCTTCATCTCGGTCAATGGCGGCAACTCCACCGCCTTGACCTCGAATGCGGCCAACACCGCGGGTTTCGGCGGCCCCAATGCCGGGTTCACACTGGATAACATCAACGTGCAGCCCGTCAACAAGAACAGCAGCGTGACAGATACGATGATGTTCAATCTCGATCTGAGCGCCCTCTCGCAACTGCCGGCCGGGACCTACAGCGGCACTCTCTATATTCAGGCACAGGGAACAAAAGGAAATGCACAGGTAAATTCCGGAGCCCTGCCCATTACGCTGACGGCGACCTTGCCGGAGTCGCTCACCGTCAGCCTCTCCGGCAGCTCAGTGACGTTTAGCCTGACCCCGGGCAGCGCAACCAACCCTGGCAACACCACGGTCACTGCGACCACATCCTGGGTGATGAGGCCGAGCCGCACAACGGTGGGGCTGTACGCATCGTTCACCAGCGCCGCGGCGGCGTTGACCGACGGTGCAGGCAACAACATCCCGTCCTCCGCTTTTTCCATCTCCGATAACGGAGGCGTTGCGACGGCCCTGACCAATACGGTCCTCTTCGGCGGAGCCAATGCCGGGCTGCAACTTGCCAGTGTGCCAATCACCAGCGCGAATGAGAACAGCAGCCGCACCGACGCGCTGTCCTTCAATATCAATTTGACCGGCGGTACGCTCCCTCAACTGCCTGCGGCAACCTATACAGGGACGCTTTACATTCAGGCGCAGACGACGCCTTGATCTCGCGGCTGTCTAGAGAGGATCGATGATTACTTCCGCAGCGCCTCCAGCGTGATTTGCACCGATGCGAGCTTGCCGTCGGGCACTGCGCCCGCTGGAATGGCAATCACAATCGTACCCGGAAGCGGCGCGCCCACGGCAGAGGTGCGAAGCAGGCCGGAGGCGACGGCAAAGGTGACATTCTGCCCGAGCGGCATGGGCCGTGAAGCGATGCTCGATGCGACCGCTTCGCCGCCGTCCATCCGAATATAACCGCTGGGTGCGCCATCCATGCCGGCCTTCAACAGAACGTCGTTCGTGTTGGTGCGCATGACGATGGGGACCTCGATGAGGGCGGCCTCGCCGCCGTCCATGGTGAACTGCAGCGTGAACGCGTTTTGACCGGAGCGGATGACGCTGGCCGTGGCGCCGGTTGCCTTAGGGCTGTCAGCTTGCAGGTAAAGGACCGGTACGACACGCGCAACCAAGCTGATGGCTACCACGTTCGATCTCGGGCCGGCGGCATTACTCGGAATTGCCGACATCAGCAGTAAAGCGGACGCAAACCAGGCCAGTCGCATATGCGCTCTCCCGATCCTCACCCTTACTATGATTACGACGGTGCCACAGAGTGCTGCCTCTGGAATTAGTACATAGGTAACAAATCAGCAAATAAATCAGTTGACGGCCTATAGCCCGTGGCGCCTCTTTGGTCACGAAAGGTGTGGCAACAAGCGTAGAAACGGCGGAAATTAGCGGGTTCGATAGCGCGTTTGCGATTTTTGTCTTTGGAGCCTGGGTCAGGGTGAGACCGATAAGGCATGATTGCCACAGGGCGACGTCGGTCCGCGGAGGTTACCCGGGGCTGGTCTCAGGCGTAACCCTGGGTACCAACGTAATGAATCTAATGAAGATCTTGCTTTGACATGTAGCAGCTATGTCTCAAAATGGGATCACCTTTTGCGATCAGCCAATTCTGCATTGGCACGCAAAGAAACCTTGGCGGTTTCTAAAGTGGGGACTTTCGCAAGAGAAATCTGCAACAACTTAAATCAGGAGATTGCATGAAGAAACGTACGGGATTTTCCGCGCTGACGCTGTCGTGCGTATTAGGCCTGGCCTCGATGGCCTCCGCCGCGGTGTTGAACTCTAACCAGACCTCTGTGACGCTGACGGCGACCGCGCCCGAGTCTTTGACCGTTGCCCTCACCGGGAACGCCGTCAACTTCGGCAACGTCACCCCCGGTGCTATCAATTCAAGCGCGGACACGGTGCAGGTCCTGACCACCTGGAAGTTGAAGAATGGCCGTAACGCCGTCAATGTGTTTGCGTACTTCGCGGATGCGACCAAGGCCATGGTGAACGCGACCGATTCCGCAGCCAATCCCAACATCCCCTCGAGCGCCGTGGAGATCTCCGGCGGGAGTCTGGGCTGGACTGCGATCAACACTTCGGATGCCAACACGGCGGGCTTCGGCGGAGCAGGCGCCGGACTGACGTTGGCTACCACCGCCATCGATGCCACCAACAAGAACAGCTCAAGCAACGTGACCTATAGCTTCCGGCTCGATCTTAGCGGCGGCTTGCTGCCTCAGTTGCCGGCGGACAACTACACGGGAACCCTCTACATTCAGGCCCAGGCCACGCCGTAAGGAGGTCTTCCGTTGCGGAGATCCTGCATGTTTCTCGTTTGGGGGGCACGATTCTGTGCCCTCCTTATCGCTTGTATTGCCGTGACTCCCGCGGCCGCGCAGACCGTGCGGCCCGTCCTCATGGAGTACCAGGGGAGCGCCCGCGGGCAAGTCGAGTACGTCAACGACAGCTTTTAGCCGCTGAACGTGATCCTGGAGGCCAAAAGCTTTCACGTCTCTGAGACGGGCGAGCTCAGCTACGGTCCGATGCCCGCGTCGATCCACCTGAAGCTTTCGGCGATGAGCTTCCGCATCCCGCCCAAGCAGAGCTATGTCGTCTACTACGACGCGAAGGCCGATGCGATGCCGGCGTGGTTTGTCCTGTATGCAGATTTTGCACCCGCCCACGACCGCGAACAGACCGGCATGACCGTACACATCCGCTTGCCGCACACGGTTTACCTGCTGCCGCCCAAGGGAGAGCTGAAGAAATCTGACCTGGCTGTTCAGTTAGCGGAGTTCCGTGCAGCGACAGGAAGATGGTCGTTGAGGTCTCCAATTCCGGCCCGAACTTCGGCCGCGTATTGTCCGTCGATGCCACAGGGCGCGGCGAGACTGCCAACCTCAACGGGTTTCCCGTCTTTCCCAACAGCAAGCGGCGGGTGGAGATGGAGTGGAAGGGCGATGTGCCGCCGGAGAAATTGGTCTTAAAGCTCGAGAAATTCACATTGTAACAGAGCATAACCCAAGCCAATCAGTGATCGACGCCAGACCCAAGCTCGGGGGATTTCTCAGTGCCGCGGCCACGACCGTGCTGCGGCTGGCGCTCCCACCTGTTTGCCTGTGCCTTATTTGCCTGTGTTCGGTTGCGCCCGCCCAGATCTTTCACCTCCAGGCCGGCGACTCGACGCTCTTCAACAGCTATGGCGGAAGCATTGGATTTCAGGCGCCCGGCTACGAAGGCTGGATGGGCGCCGGAGTCTTTAACGGAACTTGGCGGGAAGGCGCCTTCGTCAAAACAGAGATCTCCGGCTTCAAGCTCCGCGCGGGCGACGATGCGATGCGGCTCTCGCTGCCGACGGACGTGATGGGCAGCGGCAGCGGCATCAATTATCGCGGCCTGGGAGTGGAAAAGACAGTTCAGAACATGAAGATGCTGGCCTTCGGCGGCGCCAGCTCCTTCAACTACAGCACCACATTTTTTCAGGCCGCGACAACGGAGACGCCGATGGGCGGGCTCTATCTGGACCTCGAGGTCTCTCCCAAACTGCGGCTCTTTTCGCGTAACGTCCTCTCCACCTCAACAACCTCGATTCACGGCTTCGATTACAAACTACGGCCATGATTGAGCACGGCGGTTGCCGCGGGCATCGGCTCCGGCAGCGGCTTCTTCTCGTCCAGTGTGACGGCCGAGCGCAGTTGGTTTTCGGTGAAGGCGGAGTATACGGGCGTGGGCGATAGCTTCCGGCGATTTGTCATGCAGCCGAACAGCTCCGAGGTGGAGGGAAAAAACATTATGCTCACGCTGAGGCCAATGCCGAGCTTCAGCGTAGGCGGAAGCTATCAGAACATCTACCAGCCGCTAATCGAGGCCAAGACGGTTGTGCACGGCTCGGTCAGCAACATTTTTGCGAGCGGCAATGTGCTGGGCGCAAGGCTCGGCGGCAGCTTTTACCATTCGCAGGTTGCGGGACAGAGCAGCCAGGGAATCACAGTGAGCGGAAGCTATCGCCTCAGCAGCCACGTCGAGACCACTGTGGGATACTTCAGCAGTCATTCCGAGCACGGCGCCTGGCAGGGCTCAACGACAGCGAGCATACGGGAAACCATCACCTCTCGCTTCAAGCTGCTGCAAACCTTGACCCGCTCGGCCGGACAGACGAACCTGATGTTTGGCGGCGATCTCATTTTGAAGCGGGCCATCATCGGCGTTGACCACCAGACCATCTACCTGCCCTTTGCCGGCGGTGGTTTTAAGCAAGTGCTCTCCGTAAATCTGCGCCTGCGGCCATTCGGCCAGCTTGAACTTGCCGGAAACACCGTGGTCTCTCCGGAGGGCAAGCTGCAGTACACAGCGTCTGCCGGCGATTATCTGTATCTGACGGGCAGCGGCAGCAGCGGCGATAGAGGAGCAGCGATGGCATTCTCCGGTCACGTGGTGCGGGGCTGCGTGACGGATGAGAGCGGCAATCCCATTGCCGGAGCGGCTCTGCACGTCGATGACGTGATTGCCTACACCGACAGCGAAGGAACATTTCTGGTGCGCATGAAGAAGGCACGGACCTACTCATTCAAGGTTGCGCTGGACGAGTTTGTCACGCCTTCTTCGTACGAGGTCGTTTCCGCCCCAAAGGAAGTCAAGGCGGAGAGCGAGAACACGGCCCATGAGGTCAAAGTGGTCCTCAGGCAGATCACAAAGGCCTCGCGTCCCACGCACAACCCGCAGATCTCACAGAACGTTCCGCCCGCCAGCCCAGCACAGTAGAGCATGTTGCTGGTGCCCCACAAATGTGGGATCGTCCGTGATGCGAGTACCCATCAATAAAGCGAAGGCCGGGCCGAAGACCCCAGTAAGCTGTTATCCGTGGCGAAAATGTTGTGGTGCCCTTCGGGTCCTCCCCAGGCAAACATCAAGTTGACGTAGGGGAATGATCCGGCCCGCAGCGTGAGCCCGCCGGCGAAGCTGTGCTTCAAATGGCTGAAGCCCACATCGTCGCGCGTCAGCGCCACTCGCCCCTGGTCCGCCATCAGCTTCACGCCGAACGGTCCCCAGATGGAATGTTCGAAGGTCTCCTGCAGCAGGAGAACATTGGGCGCGCGGAACCGATAGTCGCGATAGCTGCTCAGCGCCATCGCGCCATCGATGTCCGAGCCGCCCAGCGTCTGCTGGAAGTAGAACGGCACCGCGCTCCCCGCTCCGGCAATCGACTCGGAGAGCAGCACACGCACGCTGAGCGAGCCGTTGCGGTTGCGCGAATAGGAGACCGGCGGGCAGACGCCTCCGGCAGCGGCACACGAGTCCGGGCCAAGTGCCTCCGCTGCCCGCTGTGCTGAGCCCGTGTGACCGTAGAGATACAGCGTATGCTTCAGGTCGATCGTCCAGCGGCGGAACGAGTTCTGCGAACTGGATGGCGCCACGAACTGCTCAAACTTCGCCAGGTAGTCGAATTGGAAGCGGTCGGCAATCATTGGCCTGACGCGCAGGCCTTCGCCGAATTGCACAAAGCCGGGCTGGCTGCTCAGGCCCGGGGCCGTCGGATCGGTATAGAGAAATTCAATCGACGGGGCCGACTGCTCGTGCTGTCCGCGAATATCGACGAAGCGCCCGTTCACCTCGCCGCGCAGCGAGAGATTCAGCCAGCGCAGAGCGGGCAATTCAAAGATCGGCTTCACCACGCTCCCGCCGACGATCGTCTCGCTCATGCCGAAGACCGAATTGCCCGCAAGCGTTGTATCGTTGCCGAGCCCAAAATATTCCACGTTGTTGAGGGAGATCGCCTGCGCGTACACATTGAAGACCGTGTTCGGGTGCAGCGCCAGCTTCGGCACGGAGATTGTTTCCGCCGACTCACCCGGCTCCGGAACGCTGACCTTGATCTTCTCCTTCGGCGTGTGGACGAGCTTCATGTATCCACCGGCGCGCCACGCGCCGCTGGGCACGTTTACCACGCTCACCGCGCTCACAGCGTCGACATCCCAGCTGAATCGCCAATTCGGCGTGTGCTCTTCGGTGACGAAGGCCAGTCCCAGGCCGAAGCCGTTCTGCGGGGGCAGGCTGCCGGCGGCGATGTGCAGAGGATGGTCGGTAAAAAGGCCGTAAGCGCATCCCGGCACCACCTTCAGGCTGAAGCTCCCGCACGCCTCCCTCATGCGCTCGCTTTCGCGGCGGAAGTCAGCCCCCAACTTGCTTTCCTGGCCCCATGCCAGCGTGCACGCGAAGCAGAAAATCAGCACCACTCTCCAACGCATAGATCCTCCCCCAAGGGTCCCCACGAGCCCGCGGCCGGCTTGCTGGGGCAGAGCACGCTCGATGTGTACTAGCTCGCCGCCTACCGGGTCGATGATTTCTTCCGCCCAGACTTCGTAGCGGCGCTCTTCGATTTCGTGACGTTCTTTTGCTTCGTGGACTGCGCCTTTGGCTTCGATTTGGTGGCTTTCGTTTTTGTCGCGCTTTTCGCGGACCGCGGCCTATCGGCCACCGCCGCAATGGCAATCGCGCTCCGGCGCTTCGGTGCTGCCTGGCCACGGCCGGCGGCCGCGTCCTCATGGGCACGGTGGATCGCCGCCGTGACCTTCTGGATGTAATCCGCCGCTTCGCCCTCGGTCTTGATGGCGTTGATGTAGATCTGGCTCTTGTACTTGTGGGGAAGCTTTCTCTCCGCCTCGTACAGATGTTCGACCTGCGATTTCAGCAGGGTCGAGAGCGGCCGGTTCGGGTCCCACGCGCTCTTCGGTGGCTTCGGCACTTGAATGATGGCCATGTGTTGATCCTTTCGCGGACACGCCGCGCTTGCGATTTCTTATCGACCCGAGGTTAGCGCCTGAACCCACATCTGCCAAAGAAGGGCAGATGTGGGCACCAACAACGCGGCGCGGAACCTGGGGTACCCGCTTCGATCCGAACTTCAGCCGGTGGCCCACTCAAGCTTTTGCTTGAGTGGGGCTTTTTTCGTTTCTACAATCCGAAGTCCGGACAGTCGTTCCTCATCACGTCGAGCGAGAGCAGGTTCCGCGCGGGATCCACCGCCGCTCCCTTGGGCTCGATAAACAGGTCGGCGTTTTTTTCGCGCGACGATTGCTGCGCGAAGTCGCCGATGAAGAACTTGGTGATCGTCGCGGGGATCGATGCGTGATCGAAGACATGATTGACCACCGTGCCCTTGGGGACCCACGGAGAGATTAGGATCGCGGGTACGCGCACGCCAAGCCGGTCGAACTTGAACTCGCGTCCCGTGCCCGTCGCGTTTGCCGAAGCCGTGAACTGGTCGGGCGGACAGGCCGGAGGCACCACGTGGTCGTAGATGCCGCCATGCTCGTCATAGGTCACCAGCAGCGCCGTGCTCTCCCACAGCGCCGGGTTTTGTTTGATGGCGTTGTACACCGAGGCAATATACAGCTCGCCCGCCTGCACGTTGTGGTCGGGATGCTGATCGTTGGCCAGTTCCTCTCCGCCGCCGCTGTCATGATCGTTGTAGTTCGGCTCGATGAAGGAATAATCCGGCAGCGTTCCCTTCTTGCAGTCGGTCAAAAACTGCCGATAAGTGCCGAAGAGCTCCGGCTGGTTTTGCAGGAGGTTCACGACCTCCAGCGTCGAGCTGGTTGAATCGTAGTAGTACAACTTTGCGGTGCGCTTTGGAGTGGCGTGGATCAGCCGCTGGTAGATGCTCGGGATCGGCTGGCCCACATAGAACGGATTCATGTCGACGCGGCCGAATGAGGTGCCGAAGTGGGCGAAGGCGCGGTTGCAGACCGTGGGTCCCGGAATGGAAGCAAACCAGCGGTTGAAGACCGCAAACTCCAGCGCCAGCGTGGTCAGCACCGGCAACTGGTGCTGCGCGAAGTAATACATGATCTTTTGTGAATGCGCCAAGTCTCGCCGCTGGTTGAAGTAGCTCTTCACAAAGCCCTGCATGTTGGCGATGCGGCCCGGGCTGGTGTCGCCGCCAAAGATCTGCAGATCGACCGCAGGGAAGTGATGGTCTGGATCGGGGTCGAGCTGCCCCTGAAAATCCGCAAGCGGCTGCGCCGGGACCATTGCGCCCTTCGTGTCAGGGTTGCTCAATCCGGCGGTAACGCCGTCGATGCGCGGGTCCACGGCCCCAAGCGAGCCCAGCATGTGGTCAAAGGACCGGTTTTCCAACATGAGCACAACAATATGCCTAAGCTTGTCGAGTCCAGGGGCCATGATCTCTCCGGGCGAATGAGCGTATGCGGATGAAGAGAAAGAAGCCGCTGTGGCCAGAGCAGGTTGCCAGTGAGTTGAGGATTTCCCGTTTACTCTTCGGGTTCGCCTAGGGCATCGCGCAATGCCTGCTGCCGCCACGGACCACAAACCTCCTGATTTTCTGACAGAAAGTGACAGGGGCGCGCAAGATGCTGAGAAAGCAGGAAGTCGTTCAAAGTAATGCACTTTCAAAACCAGAGTAATGTTGACGTAAGTTCCTCGTGGCAACAGAATCTATTGCGAGACTCCATCTGTACCGTTCATTTCAAGTCGGCGTGGGCTTTGGCCGATGAAGGACTGGTATGCTCTTCCCGGTCAATTGCCGGCGCTACGCAACGCATCCTCGCAAATGTCTGTGGGTCGCCATCTCGCTTTGTTTCCTGCTTGCTTCGCCCGTCGGATTCGCACAGGTCCCCGCAGCCCCCATCTCCGAAACCGAACCCACTGCAACCGAAGCCCCTGCAACCCAGGACCTCACCTCCTTGAGCATGGAAGAATTGTTAGGCCTCAAGGTGTTCAGCGCCTCCCGCCACCTGGAAAGGTCCCAGGACGCCCCCGCGGCGGTCACGGTCCTCACCGCCGAAGAGATGGCCGCCTATGGCTGGCGGACGCTTGGCGATGCCCTGAACAGCGCCCGCGGATTTTATACGAGTTACGACCGTAACTACGCCTATCTGGGCGTGCGCGGCTTGCGCAAGTCCGGCGACTACTGTTCCCGCGTTCTCGTGATGATCGACGGACACCGGGTGAATGAGAACGTCTACGGCAGCGGCTTTATCGGCACGGACTTTCCGCTGGACATGGACTTGATTGACCGTATCGAGATCGTCCGCGGCCCCAGTTCGTCGATGTACGGCACCAACGCGTTCTTCGCCGTGGTCAACGTGATTACGCGCAGGCCCAAGGAGGACGCGCTGGAGACCTCTTCGGACTTCTCATCTCATTTCGGACGGACAGGCCGGATCACCGCCGAGCTCAAGAAGGAGGGCCTGTCGGCGCTGTTGTCCGGCAGTCTCTATCGCAGCAATGGGCCTGAGGACATCTACTTCAGCGAGTTTGATTCTCCGGATACCAACAACGGGATCGCGCACAACATCGATGGAGACCGCTTTGCGCACGTCTTCGGCGATGTGCAGTTTGGCAATTTTCACGTGCAGGGGCTGTTCGGAAGCCGCTTAAAGATCATTCCGACGGCATCGTTCGGCAGCAATTTCAACGATCCCGGCAGCCGCACCACGGATACCCGGGGCTATATCGATGTGAGCTACCACCGCAGTCTTGCTGCGAACACGGACCTGGACCTGCGGGCCTATTACGATTCGTACAGCTACCATGGCGCATTCGCATACACCGATCCGGACACAGCCGAGCGCTACATCGATCTGGGCAATGATCTGGTGCGCTGGGTCGGCGTAGAGGGCACCGTGGGTCACCAGCTTAGCTCCAAGTTCAGGCTCATCGGAGGCGCAAAATACGAGTACAACCTCGAGCTGAATCAGTTCGATGACGTGGGAGGCCTGCAAGGGAGCCACAATCCCTGGTTGACTGCGGCTTATGGAGAAGCAGAGGCGAAACTGCTTCCCGTGCTGACGGTGCGCGCCGGCGCGCGCATCGACAGCTACAGCACCTTCGGGGCATCGTTCAATCCCCGCCTGGCCGTTATCTACTCTCCCAATAAGCAAACGTCGCTCAAATACATCTTTGGGCATGCCTTCCGCGCACCGAACGCCTACGAGATGTATTACTCCGATGGGGTGGTTTTCAGTCCCAATCCCAACCTGAGGCCGGAGACGACCCAGTCGCACGACATCGTGCTGGAGCATGCCTTCCGTCAGGGCATTAGCGCGACCGTTGAGGCCTACTACAACACTATGGCCGACATGATCGAGGAGGAGCCGAACCCGGTCACGGGCCTCAATCAGTTCGTCAATGGCGGCCACCAGTATGGCCGCGGCCTGGAATTCGAAATCGCGGCCCGGCGCGCTTCCGGATGGGCCGCGAGAGCCAGTTACTCCTATGCGTATGCAAATGATCCCGACGACGAAGGGCACCTTACGAATTCGCCGCTGCACCTGGCGAAGTTAAACGCCACGGTCCCTCTTCCCCGCCGCTCCCGCGCCGGAGTGGAGCTGCTCTATACGGCCGCGCAGCAGAACGATGCAAGGGCCTTTGTGCCCGCGTCGGTGTTGACCAACGTCACTTTTACAAGCAGGCCAATAAAGGGCGGGGCGGAGATCTCGGCAGGCTGTTACAACCTCTTTGATCGCCGCTGGTACACGCCAGGCGCCCCGGAGCTCCTGCAACCCATGGTTCAGCAGGACGGACGTACCTTCCGCGTGAAACTCACGTATCGCATGAGCTCGCGGAAAGGAACAGTGCAATAGGATGAGCGCCTCGGACGTAATTCGACGGCACTACTCGCACTGGAGAGACCGGGAACGCCGCGTGCGCATCGCGATCTCGGCCAGCCTTTTGCTCGCGCTGTGCACCGGACTGCCTCACGCGTCCCATGCTTTCGCCCTGGAACATGATGAACTCGCCGTGAGGGCTGCGGAAAGACCAGCGATGCACGCCGCATCGATGTGCTGCTGGCACCATCGGATTCGGCACTGGAGCGCTGCGACCTTCTGTATGTCGCATACACGTCGTCCAGGAAAAACCGGGAAGTGATCGAGAGATTGCGCAATCGCGGGGTGCTGACCGTGGGCGAAACGGATTCGTTCGCCAAACAACGGGGCATGGTTGGCCTGGTGAAGAAAGGGAACCAAATCCAAATTCAGATCAACCTGGAAGCAGCTCGCGACGCAGGCATCAAGATCAGCTCGCGCCTGATGAGCGTCGCCACCCTGATCGATGCCACACCGGAAGGCAGGAACTGAGATGCGAACGTTCAGCGCCAGTACCATTGCCCATAAGATCGTTGTCGTGGTGCTGCTCGCCAGCAGCCTGGCCTTGTGCACCCTGACGCTGGCTTTCCTGATCTTCGACAATGTCAGCTCTCACGCACTGCTGCAGAGCCGCCTAACCACACTCGCCGATGTGGTGGGACAGAACTCGACCGCGGCCATCAGCTTCAACGATTCCACCGCCGCCCGCGAAGTATTGGAAGCGCTGCAGGCTGAGCCCCCCATCGTCGCCGGTTGCCTGTACGATCTTTCCGGCCGCCTCTTCGCCTCGTATCAGCGGCGTTCCCAGTTCTGCGCGTCTACGCTTGCCGGCATCTCATCCGACCGGCATTACTCCCGTGTAGTGCGCCCCGTTCTGCGCCGCCGTGAAGCGGTGGGAACCATCTTTCTCTTGTCTGATCTGCGCGACTTGGAGAAGCGGGAAAAGAATTTGCTGCTGCTTGCCGGCGGCCTGTTGTTGATCGGCATCACGGTCGGCACGGTTTCGGGCTCCCTGCTTCAGCGCAAGATCTCGCATCCTATCACGGAGCTTGCGCGCGCCATGAAAGAGGTGGAAGCGAACCACGACTTCACGGCCCGGGTGACGGCGGAGGGAAGCGGCGATATTGCGCAGCTCGGCAACGGCTTTAACACTATGTTGTCGGAGCTGGAACAACGAGACCAGGCGAGGAAGACCGCGGAGGCGAAGTTGCAGTACCAGGCCCTCTACGACGAGCTTACGGGATTGCCCAATCGCCGCCTGCTCGCCGACCGGCTCTCCCAAACGCTGTCGTCCGCCGCGCGCGCGCGCCACACCGTAGCGCTTCTGTATATCGACCTGGATGGCTTCAAGCTGGTCAATGACAGCCTCGGGCATGCCATAGGAGACCTGCTCCTTGGCCAGGTCGCGGAGCGCCTGCGCGTTCGAGTGCGCGCGTCCGACACACTGGCGCGCCTTGGGGGCGATGAGTTTGTCGTGGTATTGGCGCAGCTCAACGATAAAGAGGAAGCTGCCATGGTTGCCGAGCAATTGCTGCAGGCGCTCACTTTGCCCTTCATGATCGACGAGCAGAAAATTACCATCAGCGCCAGCATCGGCATCAGCATCTTTCCGGAGAGTGCGAACAATGCCGACAGCCTGCTGCAGCAGGCCGACAGCGCCATGTATGCGGCCAAGCGCAACGGCAAAAACGGGATCATGTATTACACCGCTGAGATCGGCGTCACCATGCGGGAGCGCATGCAACTTGAGACCCAGCTTCGCGGCGCGATCGGCCGCGGCGAGATCACCGTGCACTATCAGCCGGAGTTCGACATGATGTCTCATCGACTGGTCCGCTACGAGGCCCTGGCCCGCTGGAACCATCCCACACTGGGTTCGATATCGCCGGTGAAGTTTATTCCGATCGCGGAGGAAAATGGCATTATCGTGACCCTGGGCGCATACATTATGGAACTCGCCTGCGCGGAAGCAGCCGCCTGGCAGAGCGTCGCGCCCTATCCAATCCAGGTCGCCGTCAACATCTCCAGCGTGCAGCTCTGTCGGGAGAACTTCGTGCAGGAGGTGCTCGACGTTCTTCACCGGACCGGCCTCAAGCCCAGCCTGCTCCAGCTCGAAGTCACCGAATCGGTGATGGTCAGTGGCGTGGCGCGCTCGGCTGCAACCATCAAACATTTTCGCGAGCTCGGTATCGGCGTCGCCATCGACGACTTCGGCACCGGGTACTCCTGCCTCAGCTACTTGCCCCGCCTGTCGTTCGACTCACTGAAGATCGAGCGGTCGTTTGTGCAAGACCTTGGCGTGAATCCCGAGACCCGCGCAATGGTCAGCGCTCTCATCGGCCTGGCCCACAACTTTGGCATGCGCGTGATCGTCGAGGGTGTGGAAAAACACGAGCAGTTGGAGCTGCTGCAGAAGCTCGGTGGAGACGAGGTCCAGGGTTTCCTGTTGGGACGTCCCACGCCCGATCCCATGGCACATCTCCAAGACCTGCTCAACGGCCAGCGCATGGAGCGGAAAATCGACTCCGGTTCCATCGATTCTGCATCCATGTAGTCCTGCGGCAAAAGTCAGTCCGGGCAACTTCGCCCGGACTGCTCGGTATTCGTAAACTGCCGATACTCCCGGTTAACGCTGCTTACTGCGGGGCATAGATCTGGTCGAAGGTGCCGCCGTCGTCGAAGTGCGTCTTCTGCGCCTTCTGCCAGCCGCCAAAAGCCTCGTCGACGGTGAACAGCGTCAGCTTCGAAAAATCACGCGCATGTTTGTCCGCGACCGACTTCAGCCGCGGGCGGTAGAAGTGCCTGGCCGCAATCTCCTGCCCCTCTTCCGAGTACAAATATTCGAGGTACGCCTTGGCAATGGCCTCTGTGCCGTGCTTGTGGGCGACCTTGTCGACCACGGAGACGGGCGGCTCGGCCAGGATGCTCACCGACGGGAAGACAATTTCAAACTTGTCCTTTCCCGACTCCTTGATTGCAAGGAAGGCTTCGTTTTCCCAGGCAATCAACACGTCGCCAATGCCGCGCTGCACAAACGTCGTAGTTGCGCCGCGAGCGCCGGAATCGAGCACGGGGACGTTCTTAAAAAGCTGAGCGACGAAGTCCTTTGCCTTGGTCTGGTCGTTCTTGTTCTGCCGGAGCGCGTAGCCCCACGCGGCGAGATAATTCCAGCGTGCGCCGCCGGAGGTCTTCGGGTTCGGCGTGACCACCGCGATTCCGGGCCGCGCGAGATCGTTCCAATCTTTGATGTGCTTGGGATTTCCCTTGCGTACCAGAAAGACGATGGTGGAGGTGTAAGGCGAGCTGTTATTCGGCAACCGGCTCTGCCAGTTCCTGGGAAGCAGGCCGCCCTTCTCACTGATGGCGTCGATGTCATAGGCCAGTGCCAGCGTCACAACATCTGCCTGCAGGCCGTCGATAACGGACCTGGCCTGCTTGCCCGAGCCGCCGTGCGACTGATTGACGACAATGTCCTGGCCGGTCTTCGCCTTCCAGTACCTGGCAAACGTCGCGTTGTAGTCGGTGTAGAGCTCCCGCGTCGGGTCGTAGGAGACGTTCAACAGCGCGGTCTTGTTGGCCGCAAACGCATTCAGCGCGATTGCGACGATGAGAACAATGAGCAAAGAAAGTTTCTTCATGACTTTTCTCCTCGTGTTTGCCCCAGTAAGCCCACAACGGGGCTTGCCGAGGCCGCTGGTGTGGCGCTAGAAGACAAACTGCACACGTTGCAGGAAGGTCTTCTCGGTCCGGTGGTCCGTCCCTGCCGCTGCGCCCTTGTCGAAATCCGTCTGCTCATAGTTGGCGGCGAGCTTCACGTTCTTGTTGAGATACCAGTTCAGAGCAACGCCCCAGGCGTGCGCGTTCTGCGCCGATGTCGTGGCACTTGCGTAGCCCAGGGTGAACGCATTCGGATCGACGTTCAGTACGGTGTAGCGGCCCGCGATTTCCCAGGCGCCGGTGGTCGGAACGAGCTTGTACTCGCCGAGCTTTCTCTTTGGCGTAACGCTCCGGTAGCTCTTCTTGTCGCCGGTGATCACCCACGAACCCGTGACCTGCCATGCACGGTTGTTGAACTCGTGCTTTACGCCAGCGTTGGACACGACGTGGAATTCCTCGACGTATTCGCCCAACACGCCAAACGGGCCGTTGTAGTAATAAAACTGTGGTGAGTAACGCACGCGGTCCCCCGCGGCCGTTGCTGTCCCCACGTAGTTGAAAAACGTCTGCTGGCCGGCCGTGGTTTTGTACGAGGGCAGGCTGCCAGCACGGCCGCTGGTGACACCGAGGCCAAATCCAAGTCCGCGCACTGCCGCAGCTCCGGTCTTCGCAAACGGGGTGAAGAAGACCCGGCCATCAACCTCCTTGGCTTTGTTGTTATCGGCGTCGGTGAAGTTCGTTCCGTCCGGAGCTCCATTGACGATAGCAGCCTGGTAGGTAAATCGCCCGCCAAGGTCGCCATACACCTGGTAGCCTAGATCGCGGTTAGGGATAATGTCGCTGACCAGCGAGCGTTCGATGAACGTCAGGTCGGTGTCCTCGGCCAACTCTTCCAGGCCGACCGGGCCCTTGAACTTGCCGCCGCGAAACACGGCGTACGGCGCGAACTTGAGGTCGCCATAGGCGTCGTAGAGGGAAACAGAGCCGTTACCGAATTCCGGCGCGATCCGAAAATCGACATACTTGCCGACGGTGCCGTCGAATTTCAGCCGTGCGCGACGGACAGTGAATGTATCAATCAGCCCTGAGCTAGCGGGATCATCGTAGAAGAACCTGCCGTCTGCCTGCGCGTAACCTGCTACCTTCAGGCGGTACTTCTTGTCCGCGCTGCTGATGGAAAATCCATCGGTGCCGGCGCTGATGACCGGAGTTTCTTTGGCCTTCGCAGCCGCGGCCTCCTGATCGAGTTCGCGGTTGCGCTCCAGGATACGGATCTTCTGATCGAGCGTCTCAAGAGGGTCGCCGGGAGCGGCCTCGCCTTCCTGACTGGCGGGGGCCGCTGCCGTGGTTTGGGTCGCTGCATCGACGCGCTTCTCCAGTTGCTGAAGCTTGTCTTCAATCGCCTGCAGCCGCTCTTCGACGGAGTGGTTTTCCGCGGGCGCCGGCGTCTGTGCCGACACAAGCTGCACTGGCATTGCCATTGCCAATAGTAATGACACAAGACGAGAACTGCGCATTGAAAGGATCTCCTATTCGCCAGACCAGTGGTCTGGCCGAGTCCGGAACGTGAATCGATTGTGGTGTGAACTGCCGGCCTGTCCGCGGGTCCTCAGCGTGACTGTTTTTGCGTGCTGGGGTGAGGAGCGGGGGCCTCGCTTGCGGAACTTAGCGGAAGATCAACAACAACACAACATCTCGGTCGTGGCGGAATGGCCCGCGGAATTGTAGCAGCAGAGATTCTCGTTACCCGCGAACCGCGCGAGTGCAGAGCTATGCATTATTCCTGTGGCCCTTATTGCTGCCGCATTCTGTTGGGACTGCTTCACTTCACGCATCTCGTCCTCCTCAGATCTGATAGCTCACTAAGCCCGCGGCATTCAGCGCCGCCATCCGCGATCTCTCCAGCGCCTCACTGAAGGTGGTGCGATCAAGAATGTTGGAGACGGCCTCGCGCACATCGGCCATCACCAGGCGGATCGCGCAGGTCGTCTCATCGGCGCATTCGGTGCACTTCGCGTACGCCGTCTTGCTCACGCACGGCACCGGCGCAAACGGCCCATCCAGAACCCGGATTACCTCTCCAAAGGTCACCTGCTGCGGCGCACGGCTTAGCGTATAGCCGCCGCCCTTGCCCGACTTGCTCTGCAGGATCCCCACGTTCTTCAGTTCCAGCAGGATTTGCTCCAGGAACTTCTTCGGAATCTGCTGCTTAGCAGCCAGATCGGAGATCAGAACGGAGCCCTGGCCAAACTGCTCAGCGAGCTGAAGGACCGCCTGGAGGCCGTACTTGGTTTTCTTCGAGATCATATGTAGATATTCTCTATCGAACTAGTCGTCTTATACTGTACCCATTGATTCTGCTCTTGTCCAGCGAAAAATGTGGTTATGCGGAAAGTAGGGCGCGTGGTCTGTGGATTCGCCCGAATACTAGCTGTGGTAGTAGCCGATTCGCGCCGTGTACTCTGCTCCCATGCTTTTGCGCCTACTCATCGTGCTGAGTGTCCTGCTCTCCTACGCTGCTGCACAAACCACCGATGCCACAGCCGAGTCCGCCGCGCAACAGCAGTTGCCCACCGTGCGCGAGAGTGTGGAAGTCACGGCGACCCGTGTGCCGGAGGATCCCGGACAAGTTCCCGCCGCAATTGAGGTCTTCGAGCGCGATGAACTGACGTCGCGGGGCGCCACTGACCTGCGCAGCGCACTGTCCCTTGCCACTGGTGTAGAGATCGCGCCTGGCGGAGACGCAGGCCCGGCCGGCTCGGTGCCCGCATTCTGGGGATTGAAGGAATTTGACGCGTTCCTGCTCGTAGTGGATGGCGTGCCCTGGGGCGGCGCATTCAATCCCGCTCTCACGACGCTCAGCCTCAGCGACATCAGCCGCATCGAGGTTTTGCGCGGGCCGGCGCCGGTCACCTACGGAGCGACGTCTTTTGTCGGGGTGATCCAGGTCATTCACAATGATGCTACGTTCGAGGGGCACGAGTTGGAGATGCATGGCGGCAGCTTCGGCACTGGCGGAGGATCGTTTTCGACGCAGATTCCGCTGCCGGGTGGTTGGGCTTCACGCCTGACCGCGGAAGCTGAACGTGTCGGCTTCAGCGACGATCGCACGGCGTATCGCCGCGGCCACGGCTACTGGCGGACCTCAAAGAAGACCGGCTCGGGCAATCGACTCTGGTTCAATGCCGACTGGAACTGGCTTGACCAGGACCCCACGAGCCCTCGTCCACGCGAGGGTACGGCGCTGTCGCCGTTTGTTCCGGTGGACTCGAACCAGAACATGGCGGGCGCGTTTGTGAACGACCATCGCGGCACGCTGATGGGAGGCTTCGACCGCGGCGGCTTTCGTGGCGGCCAGTGGTCGACGATGGTCTCGGTGTCTCCCGCGCGGCAGGACATCTTCCGCGGCTTCCTGAATGACCTCGATGACCATCCAAATTGCGTGCCGGACCAGCCTGACACATGCAACGCGCGCGGCATCCGCGAGAAGATCGGCCTTACCGATATCTACGCCGATTCGCACGTGTCGTGGAGCCCGCACCGGCTGGTTACGGTATTAGTGGGCGGCGACTACCTGCACGGAACAGGAACGGCGCGCGGCGCAGACTTCGGCTACACCGCTCCTCTCAGCGGCTCGCCGGCACCGGTGGTTGCCGCTCCAACCGATCTCGACTTTCAGATGAATGATTACCGCGAGTTCGCCGGTGCCTACAGTGCCGTGGAGTGGAGTCCGGTACGCAGAGTGCGAATCGACGCGGGCATTCGCCTGAACGTGACCCATGAAGATCTGACGGTAATCGATGGAGGCGCAGGGACCAGCAACCACGACAGCAGAACGGATGTGCGTCCCAGCGCCAACATAGGCGCGATCGTAACCGCATGGCAGCGCGGCCAGGACTCCCTCAGGCTTTTTGCCAACTATCGCGACACCTTCAAGCCGGCCGCAATCGACTTCGGCATCGGCGAAGAAGAGACCGGTGATCTGATCCTGAAACCTGAGACCGCGCGCAGCGTGGAAGGCGGAGTGAAGGGCCGCTTCTTCCGCCGAAGACTGGAGCTGGAGGCCTCCGGTTTTCTGATGAACTTCGAAAACCTCGTCACCCCTACCAACATCGGCGGTGTGCCCGCACTGATCAACGCCGGCAAGTCGCGCTTCCAGGGCTTCGAATCCGAAACGTCGGTTTTCCTGCGCAGCAACGTGATCGCGCGCGCCAATTACAGCTTCCATGACGCCCACTTCACAGACTTTGTGCAGGACTTCGACGGGGTACCGACGCAATTGGCGGGCAAGCGCATCGAGATGTCGCCCCGGCACCTTGCGGCTGTCGGGGTCCTCTACAGCCCGGCGCACGGCTTCTTCGGGGGTGTGATGGTCAACTACACCGGTAGCCGGTATCTAAACAAGCGCAATACCGCGCTGACCGCGGGATTTGCGGACGTGGGCATCAGCGGCGGCTATCGCACGCGCCGCTGGGAGCTGCGAATCGACGCGCACAATCTTGCCGACCGCCGCGATCCGGTGGCAGAGAGCGAGCTCGGCGATGGTCAGTACTATCTGCTCCCGGCCCGCCGCGCCGAGGGTACATTCAAGCTGCATCTGTAATCGCGGCGTACCGCTGCGTGTGGGCCTTGAGTCCTGTGCGACCGGGGCCCCCAGCAAGTCCGTTGTTGACTTGCTGGGGTGGAGGAGCACAGGATATCCTCTTTACTCCATGATCGCGCGATCCGCCGGATCGATGCCCGACCGCCTTGGGCCGCTGGAGACGCAACTGCTGCGGCTGGTGTGGGAGCGCGGCCATGCGACGGTGCGGGAGCTGATCGATTCGCGCGAGGTGAGCGGCGCCTACACCACGGTGATGACCACGCTGGACCGGCTCTACAAGGACGCGCCTTCCGCTACTCGCCCCGGACGACGAGAGACGAGTTCAGCGGCGCGATGATTCACCGGCTGATGGGCGAGATGCTGTTGGGGTCGACCCATTTGGCGGGCATGATGTCCTACTTGGTCGAAGCCGTCAGCGAGCACGACCGCACGCTGCTCGACGAGCTCGAACGCGCGATTGAGGAGAAGCGCCGCGAGCTTCACGAAAAGGAGGATCGGTGATGTACACGCTGCGCGCGGTTCTAGTCTCCTGCTCCGTCTTCTTTCTCGTCTATCTCGCCGCATCGCTGGCCATCGCGCGCGTGTGCAGGCCGAAGCTCCTGGCTGCATGGATTCAACTGCGCGCATACTTGCGGCCGGCCAATTTGATTTACAGCATCAGAATTTCGCCGCTGGTGCTCGCGGCGATTGCAGTGGCAGGATTCACCGTACCCGCGTTTCTGCGTTTTGAGCCGCTGGTCTCCGACGAATCGGCCGGCGGGCTGCCGGTTGTTCTCACCGCCGGGTTGCTGTCGATTGTTGCAGTCGGCGGATGGCGCGCTTGGAGTGCTTATGCGCAAACGCAGCGCTGGGTGGGTCGCTGCGTTCGCAGCAGCACGACTCATCCCATGGGCGGGAATATCGCGGTGGTCTCCTCGCCCGAGGCCGCGCCGGTTGCCATGGCAGGCCTGTGCAAATCAACCATTCTCATCTCGGCCGAAGCCCACGCAGCGCTCTCGAAGCCGGAGCTTCGCTGCGCCGTCGCGCACGAGCTGGCCCATGCAGGAGCGGGGGACAATCTGAAGAAGCTGTTGCTGCATCTGTGCGCCTTCCCGGGACTGGTGGCGCTCGAACGCGCATGGATGGATGCGGCTGAATTTTCAGCCGACGCGGCGGCCGTGAAGTCGGATGCCGACGCGGTGGAGCTTGCCTCCGCGCTAGTCAAGGTCTCCCGTCTGCGCGGCAGTGCGCTGCCGGCGATTGCCAGCGGACTGGCTGAGGGCCCCTCGGGCCTGCTCGCCGCACGGGTCGAACGGTTGATCGATCGTGAGATGCACCGCGACAAGCCGGCGGGAATGCGTAGCGCATGGAACGCCGCTCTGAGCGCCTGCAGTTGCGCTGTCGTCCTCGCCATTTTATTCAACTACGAAGCGCTTCTTCGCGCGGCGCACGAATGCACCGAACTGCTCGTGCGATGAGAACCGGCCGGGCCCGGAGCCGCATCTGCCGGAGATAGGCAGATCTGGCGCACTTCGGCGTTGATTGGGGTTGAAGCGATCAGCCCTTCAGCAGGCGGCGTGCGCCTTCCCACTGGCTCTGCAAGACCTTGTGCACGATCTCGCAGGCCTGCTTCACCTCCGGCATCGCCAGCGAGCAGAAGACCTGCTTGCCCTCGCGGCGCATGACGATGATGCCGGCCGACCGGAGCACCGTCAGGTGCTGGGAAAGATTGGCCTTAGTGATTCCGAGCGTCTCCTGCAGATCGGCGGACTTCACCTCTCCCTTCGAAACAAGATCGAGGATGACGAGCCGCACAGGATTGGCGAAGGCCTTGCAAATCTGCGCCTGCCGCTCATAGATGCTGAAGTCGATCGGCGGGGCCTTTTTTCGTGCCGGACTCTGTGCCATGGGGGCCTGTGGGGCCCCCGGCAAGCCGCTTCTTGGCTTGCTGGGGGCGAAATCGGGACACTGCTGTAACAACTCTAGCATAAAGCTCCTTCTACGGCCTTCTGCTGGGCCCTCGGCAAGCCCATGGTTGGCTTGCTGGCATGCGGCGCGCTCTGCGGCGCGCTCCCAGCGCGCGTCAGGCGGCGAGAAATCAGCGGTGCGGAAGTCTCCGGCGAGTGCAACCTTCGCCTTGCCGTTAGATTCAGCCGGCGCGACTGTGGAGCCAAGCCGCCAATCCTACCTGCCCCTATCCAGAATCGGCAAAATTACCAGCTGCTACGTGATGCGCATCACAGCATGCCAGACACAGGCAGGATATATATAGTTTCGCAATAGTTTCGAAATTTCGCAACTAAGAAATTTCGAAAGTCAGTCGTAAATTGTTGCTTTGGTTCGCTCAGGAGATTCTTATGACGTCTTACATTCGTATTGTCCGCCTCGCCGTCCTTCTGGGAGTATGTACCGCTGCTGCCTTTGCCGCCGATGGCAAGGCCCTGTACCGCAACAACTGCAAGCTCTGCCATGACACAGGATCAGCCAACGGTACCTACTCGCCCATGACGCTCACCCAGGACCAGTGGAAGAAGTTCTTCACGGTCAAACTCGTTCCTTCGCACCAGACTATCGTGCACCCCACGGTGAACAAGAAGCTGCTGGAATGCCTCAGCCCCGATGAGATGAAGGCCATCCAGAACTTCTGCGTGGACCATGCTGCCGATTCGGAGCAGCCGGCCACCTGCGGGTAGTCGCTAGCGGAAGCACACAAGGCTATCGAGGAGAGGAGCGAGTTATGAAACGTCTTATTGCAATTTTTGTCGCACTGCTGCTTGTATCGGCGGGCGCTTACGCCCAGAGCAGCACAACCACCCAGGACAATGACGAGCTGCGTAAGGAACTGGAGCAGCTCAAGAAGACAATGGCCACCTTGGAAGAGCGGCTTGCGGCCACCGAACAAAAAACCGCGCTGCCCGCAGCGCCTGCCCCGGCAGTTCCAGCTTCCGGATACCTCACCACGGCTCCCGCAGGTGGGGCAACGCTCGCTGGGGAAAAGCCGGCAAGCGCCCAAGATATCCAGGCCAGCATAAAGGACCTCGACCGGCGCGTCGCTCTTACCGAGCGCAAATCCGCGGTCGACCGCATCAATTGGAGCGGAGAGTACCGCGCGGAGGTCGGCTCTATTTTCGGGCATGTACCCGATCACTTCGACGGAATGCAGCTGCAGAACCTGATGGTACGCACTTTGTGGCTGTTCACGCCGACGCAGCAGGGCGGCCTTGGGATGGCCTTTGATCCCGCACTGCTCGGCAGCATGACGCCGGACCAGTTCGCAGGTTTCCTCGGGACCTCGGTGCAGCAGAACTTTTCGCAGTATCAGTTCTTCTCCAACAACGTCACCTACAATGCGCTGCAGCAGGGCTTCGGCCAGTTCACTCCTCAGCAGCAACAGCAATTGCAGCAGTTTCTGCTCGCGGTGACCGGTGTCCACCGCGCCGGCTATGCTGCCGACGCCAATGCGCTTATGACCAACCGCCTGCGCCTCAACTTCGATGCGAAGGTCTCCGACAACGTTTCGGTCACGGCTCGCCTCGCCATGTATAAGATCTTCGGCGACTCCAGCGGCGTGCAGGTGTTCAACGGCCAGCCGACCACGCTTGCCATCGACGGCACCACCGCGGGCGTGCCCAGCGGCG
>WNGE01002043.1_pt1 | contig 67958 bp, 65 predicted proteins | sample 5400651 | NCBI WGS metagenome assembly WNGE01 (sample SAMN13153370, study PRJNA577476) | soil metagenome | isolation source: 60 cm soil or saprolite under grassland replicate 2 | place: USA:California | collected 2016-06-15 | reverse complement strand
AATACCCGTACCCACCACTCGTCGATCCGCCACCTTGTACAGCCAGATTGGGCGTAGCCACGAACCACATGCCGGTAATGCCCTCACCATTGGTCTGACCAGGGGCCGTGTCCCCTGAGAAGGTGTAGAGCGGATGACCATTATACTCGACCTGGTTGCCGTTTACATCCGTTTGTACGCTCAGTTTCCCAGTGAGGGAAGTCGAGCTGGTGGGTCCACCTAACCCTGTGAAGAGCTGCGCATGCCATATCTGAGCTAAATTGCCAGATACGGCTGACTGCGTAGCTGAATCAGCGGTGAAGTAGTACAGGGTCAATCCTTGTGCATTGGTAAGAACCGTCTCCGACTGACCTTTTATGGTGACGATAAGGACCACCCCCGGTAGTTCCATTACTACCGCAGGCTGCGAGAAACATTACCATGATCAAGCCAAGAGCGATCACGAAAGAGCGTTTAAGAAACATTGCATATTCTCCCTAAATGTGTCTACTATCGGAACAAGAGTCTCCTCTCTGACGAGTGATCTCATCAGAACTCCCTTCCCAAGATTACATTCGCCGCAGGTTACACCCTCTTAGTGGTGCATTCGATAAATGACGGAATCGCTGTCGTTTCGCTGCTTCTCCTGGAGCCAGGCGTCCATGAAGCTCAGCCCTGATCCCCTGCCGTAACGAGCCTTCCCAGCAAGCGTTATCGACTTGGGCACCGCTGCATGAGCTGGCTCACGATCAGTACCACGCTTGCGACAGCCAGGAAGAGACCTGTGTCAATCGAACCGCCAAAGGCAACGCTGGGTACGAACCACGGCTCGGGTAGACCATCCAGGAAGAAGTAGCTTACACCGAGCAGTCCCGCGCCAATAGCAGCAATAGGTGCCAGTCTCTTGAGGAGCCGGTCACCGAACACGAACATCGTCGCGCTCCTGCCGCTGAGGTAGCGCCCTGCCAGAGGGCGAAGCAGCGCCACCAGACCGGCGGTCATGAGCCCCAGGCCGGCGAGTGTCTCGCTCAACTCAATGAGGTAGCCGAAGAAAACGGCATTAGGCGCTACGAGTCCCTGCAAGATGGCGGCGAAGAAGCCGACCAGGTGGCCACCACTGACTAAAGCGAGAATCATCCCACCGAGCTGGGCGGGGAACGCTCCGAGGAGGAGCTTATCTCCACCGGCGAGCAGCCACTCGTAGCCGATGAGGAGCTGAAGGCCAGCGAGCGCAATGTTCGGGATGTGGGTGTCAATAGCCCTGGTGCCCTGTGGCGTAGGGCGCAGGCGAGGTCGTCCTGGAAGATGTATAGGAAGTCTGTGCTGAACATGTGGTGTAGTTGGTCGAGCCTCGAGTTGAGGGTTAGGTTGAGTGATCATAGGTGTCTCCTGTGGGGACCTACCACAAACCTGAACTGTGCTGTGGCAGGCTCTCTCTTCTGTATTGTGCTGCGCCTGTGTCGTTTGATATGTCAGGGAGATGGCGCATTGTGTCGCCCTGACATGAAGTACATTTCTGCTTTCCTTAATAAGGTAAAGATTGAAGCGAACGAGCGATATCTATCAATGAGAGCTAGAGAAGGCTGCTCGCTACTTGCCTCAACAGAAGATATACCTCAGTAGCAGCAGGAGCGTATCGACAGAATCGTGTAATTTCTTCCCCGCATTGCGATGGGAACCTCTAGACAGAATTATCTATCCTTGCTGTAACCTTCGGCGAATCTAGTTGTGAAAGAACGAGACGACACCGCGTTCTTCAGTCGAAGCCTCTGGCATCAGATGCAAAATCGCTCAAACCAGCCATTATGCTACTGGTTACCACTTTGACAATGCCGTCAGGTAAGTGATTCTCTCCCTGACTCCAGGAGCTTCCTCACAAGCTTCCGTAGAAAAGAGATCAACACAACCAATCAACATAAAGGTAACAGGAGAAACTAACACCATGAAAAAGCTCATAGTAATCTTTGTAGCACTGAGCGTGGTCATCGTCCTGACCGCAGCGTCGTGCGGCGGTTCCGGTGGTAGCGGGGGCACAGGTGGTAGCGGGGGCACGGGTGTCCACATGGGCGAGACAACCTTCCTTCAACCGTCTGTCACGATCAGCAAGGGTAGCAGCCTCAACCTCATCGATGATGTTCCCGTCTTACACATTATTGGCAATGGCTCCTGGGTGAATAACACCGCTAAACCAGCTATAGAACCTGGTGCCCCGACTGTCAACAACGTGCAGATCAGCTCTGCCGGTCAAAGTATAACCGTTGGACCATTCAACACCGCCGGCACCTATCATCTCTACTGTAGCGTCCACCTGAATATGAACCTGACTGTCATTGTCCAGTAAGAGCGTGACTGACCATGCCTAAGCCTGCTTAATCACACCCTGTCAGAAGGGGCTCCTCGCCACTATCAAATACGAAAAGCCCCATGGTTAGGTAATTCTGTCTAGAAGGTTCCCATCGCAATGAGGAGCAGGAATTACACGATTCTGTCGATGTGTTTCTGCTCCGATTGAGGTATATCTCTTGTTGAAGTGTGAGTATGGGCCCATACTCTCGCTCCATCCTGTAGAACCGCTTTGAATGCTCTGGATCAGTTAAAGAACGAGTATAGAGCAGGGTAACCGATCAGGAACAGCTAAAAAGTCTATGGAATCGGTACGTTTTCCGAAGGGAGTGTGGAATTATGGCAATAGTCAATCCTATGGGTGATGTATATGAGACGTTATTGTCGACACTTGCTACCACAGCGGTGTTTCCCACTAGTGAACCAATTGTTGAAGTAGATGTGAATGCACTGCTCACTAAAACTGCTTCGAAGCGTAATACGAAACCGCTAGTTGAAATAGAGCAGCTGTTAAACGAGGCACATGATTCGTTCATTGACGAACTGGATGACGTGGAAGTGAGCAGCGAGGCCAACGTACCAGAGGACTTTCCCACGCGCTCGCATCAAACTCGCGCAGCCACCACCCGGCAGGCTATAGGCTCTGAAGATTCTTTTTATAGCTACCTACGTGACATTCGTGGACTTGGTCTCCTCACACCTGATGAGGAGATCGATCTAGCGCGGCAGATCGCAGCTGGAGATGAACTGGCCCTTCGCAAGCTGATCGAGTCAAATTTGCGCCTAGTCATTACTATTGCGCGTCGATACATGAGTACCGGCATACCTCTCATTGACCTCATCCAGGAGGGAAATCTGGGGTTGATGCGCGCTGCGGAGAAATTTGACTACCGGCGCGGCTGTCATTTTGGCACCTATGCCACCTGGTGGATTCGCCAGGCAGTGAGCCGTGCCGCTGGCGAGCAGTCACGCTTGATTCACCTACCCGAGCATGTGGCAACGCGTTTACGCAAAGTAAGACGTGTCGCAGCACAGCTTTCACAAGCGAACGGTCTTGATCCCCTGCCTGAACAAATTGCTGAGGCTTGTAATCTGGATCTGGACGAGGTTATCGATTTACTCGGCATAGTCGAGCAACCGGTTTCTCTTGATGCGCCTGTAGACGATGAAGCCCGTTACACGCTCGCTGACACACTTGAAGATACTGCAACTTCTGCTCCTGCTGAAACTGCCTCACAACATCTCTTTGGAGAAGAACTGCAGCGAGTACTCTCCTTGCTGACTCCGCGTGAACGTGCGGTCATTAGCCTGCGCTATGGCATCGGCGATGGCCGGAGCCGCACCTTGCTCGAAGTCGGGAAAGAACTGGGTATATCGCGCGAGCGTGTGCGCCAGCTCGAAGCGGTAGCTTTGAAGAAAATACGTTCCCGCCTTGGATATCAGTAATCTCATGTACATAAAGGAGAATTCTATATGTCTGATCTATTAGCTGCGCGGGCTCAGATGGGCACATCACTCGCTTTCCATATCATCTTTGCTTCTCTGGGAGTTGGACTGCCGCTGCTGCTTTGTATTGCCGAAGGACTCGCTCTCTGGCGCAAAGATGCGACCTGGATGATGCTCACCCGCCGCTGGACGAAAGCCTTTGCCCTGCTCTTCGCCATCGGCGCAGTTTCAGGCACTATTCTCTCGTTTGAAATCGGCCTGCTCTGGCCGACCTTTACGAAGTTTTCCGGCTCAATCATCGGCTTACCTTTTGCCCTGGAGGGTTTCGCATTCTTTATAGAGGCGATCTTTCTGGGTCTCTACCTGTATGGTTGGGAGCGTCTCTCACCGCGCGTGCATTGGCTCTGCTCGTTTCCCCTCTGGATCAGTGGAGCTGCTTCGGCGTGGTTTATCGTCAGCGCTAACTCCTGGATGAATACGCCAGTCGGGTTCCAGATTACGCATGGGCAGGTGACAGGAATCAATCCCTTGCAGGCTATACTCAATCCGAGTACCCCGTATGAGACAACACATATGCTCCTGGCAGCCTACGTGGCAACCGGTTTCGGCGTTGCTGCTGTCTACGCCATACAGATACTGCGCGGCAAGCGCGAACCGTACTACCGGAAAGGACTCATGCTGGCGATGGCGCTGGGCGCTATCGCTATCCCATTCCAGATTTTCAGCGGTGACCTGAGTGCCCGTTCGCTTGCGGATCTCCAACCTGCAAAGTTAGCAGCGATGGAGGGGGTCTTCCATACCCAGAAAGGTGCCCCGGTCAAGATCGGTGGCATTGTTGATGATAAGACAGGACAGGTCCTGTATGCCATCGAAATCCCTGATGGGTTGAGCATTCTAGCTCGCGGGAATCCCAATGCGACCATTCTCGGGCTTGACGCTTATGCACCTCAGGATCGGCCCGATCCTTTCTTTGTCCATCCCTCCTTTGATGGCATGGTCGGCAGTGGCTTCTTCGCGCTGCTCATCGGGGGCGTATTCTGGCTGCTCTACTTCAGGCGCAAGCGGGTTGTTCCTGAGAATCGCCTGTTGCTCTGGGGGATCGTCCTGGCCGGCCCGCTCTCCTTCGTTGCGATAGAACTTGGCTGGATGGTCACCGAACTGGGACGACAACCGTGGGTCATTTATAACTTCTTGCGCACACAGAATGCGGTGACGACCGCTCCAGGACTGAATATCAGCTTTGCGATTTTCTCCGGCATCTACGTGGTGCTGGCGATCACCTTGACCGTGCTGCTGCTGCGCCTGGCGCGTTCACCGCTGCCTAAGCAGGAGTGGCCTGTACTCGTGAGTAGTAGCAGTGAAGAAAGGGCCGGCACGAAATGACATTAACCTACACTATACTGATTATCCTCTGGCTTTCGCTGATCGTCTATGCTGTCCTTGGTGGGGCGGACTTTGGAGGCGGCATCTGGGACTTCTTCGCCTTTGGTCCCCAGGCGGAACATCAACGCCGTTTGATCGGGCAGGCATTAGGGCCAGTGTGGGAGGCGAATCACGTCTGGCTGATTTTCTTGATCGTGGGACTCTTCACAGCCTTTCCCTTAGCCTTCTCAGTGCTTTCAACAGCGCTCTTTGTACCTTTCACTCTGGCAGTGATCGGCATCGTGATGCGTGGAGCAGCCTTTATGTTTCGAGGCCAGGCTGATGATGCAGCGGCCTCGCGTAGGATCTGGGGCCGCGTGTTCAGTACCGCCAGCACCATCACACCTTTCTTTTTCGGTGCCGCCGCTGCGGCAGTGGCCAGCGGCCAGGTTCACGTCCAGGGAGGTGTTGTTCAGACCGATCTATTGGGCGGCTGGACAACACCTTTCGCACTAACTATCGGCGCCTTAGCGCTCTCGCTGTGCGCCGTTCTCGCGGCCGTTAATCTCATAGTAGAGGCTCAGAACAGCAATGAGCCTGAACTCGTGGAAGCGTTTCGCCGCCGTGCCATGATCGCGGGCGCAATAACGCTGGCACTGGATGTCGTTGCCTTCATCCTGTCACCGTTTCAGGCTCCACTGTTATGGCACGGCGCGCTCGACCACGCGCTTCCCCTTATCATAGCTACAGCGCTTATTGGACTGGGAGCCGCCATCTCGTTGTTACTGAGGCGCTATCGCCTGGCTCGTATGCTGGCCTTCACCGTAACAGCCTTCATTTTTGCTTCCTGGGGGTTGTCGCAATTTCCCTACCTGGTTCCGGTTTCTGTAACAATAAGCAATGCTGCCAGTCCACCTTCCACACAGTTGTCGCTGCTTATTGGCACTCTTATTGGTATGGCATTGCTCTTGCCCTCGCTCTGGTTCCTTTTCCATGTCTTCAGGGGCAAGAATCCTGCACTGAACGTTCAGGAGAAAGCGTCAGAGCCAGCATCCACACAACGCTAAACTTTTTCTTGCGGTGTGCTTGCTTGTGGTATGCACGCCAGGCACGCAGTTTTGAAAAGCACGGGATAGGTGCATACGTTATGAATCGAACGAGCCGTTCACCATTATACTTAATGGCGCTGACCATTTTTATTGACTTTGCAGGCTTTGGTATCGTCCTCCCGTTGCTCCCATTCTGGGCGGAGAGACTAGGAGCTGGTCCTGTGGGAGTCGGGCTGGTTCTTACGATATACGCGCTGGCGCAGTTTATCTTCACGCCAGTGCTGGGAACCCTTTCTGACCGGTACGGTCGCAGACCAGTCATCCTCGCTTCGCTATTGATCGAGGCGCTCTCTTTGGCGCTCTCGGCACTGGCCGGTTCGTTTGTAATCTTATTAGTTGCACGCTTCATTGGCGGTCTTGGTGCCTCGAATATCGGCTCAGCACAGGCAGTTGTCGCTGATGTGACGCCTGTTGAGAGCCGAGCACGAGGCATGGGCATTATCGGAGCAGCTATCGGGTTGGGATTCGTGGTTGGGCCAGCCCTGGGAGGCTTATTAGCACCTCTTGGGCCAGCCGTGCCCTTCTGGGTTGCAATGCTCGTTGCGCTTGCCAATGCTCTGCTCGTACTGCGCTTCCTACCGGAAACACGCCGTACGGAATCTGCCTGCGCTACAGTTTCGTTCACCAATCGTGGTATGGGAGGAGTGCTTGCTGGGTGGAGGTGGGTACTGCGGAATCCAGCGGTGGCACGATTGGTGGTCATTAACTTGCTCTTCACTGTTGCCTTTACCGCTATGGAGGCAGTCTTCCCGCTGTTTACGCAGCATTCCTTCGGCTGGAAAGCCATCCAAAACGGGTACCTCTTCACCTATGCAGGTATCGTTATTGTGCTCATGCAGGGTGGTTTGGTCGGGCGACTCGTCAAGCGCTGGGGCGAACGCAGCCTGTTGAGCGCTGGCTTAGTCATGCTCGCTGCCGGGCTAGCATTACTCTCATGGAGTACGAACCTGGCGCTGTTGTTTGTCGCCCTGGGCATCGTAAGTATAGGCGATGGAGCAGTGACGCCGGTGGTATCGGCACTCCTCTCATTTGCCAGCCCACCGACGAGGCAAGGCGAAACGCTGGGTCTTGCACAAGGTGTCGCGGGGCTAGGACGAATAATAGGTCCACTGGCTGCAGGAAGTATCTTTGCGATTGGAGGTCCGGGCGCACCTTTCATCCTTGGTAGTGCGCTTGTGGTGCTTGCAGCATTGATCGCATTACCTGCACTTTCAAGCAAACACGAGGTAGCCCTTACGCATTCCACGCCCGATGTTCAACTAGTCTCTACTGCGCAAGATAGCTCCTCCTAAAGAAAGGTTCTGTCATGTTCTTCCATTTAGGTAGGATAGTCAGCCGCTATCGCTGGTTGATCGTGGGCCTGTGGATGGTCTTCTTTGCGATTGCTTTGCCATTTGCCCCGCAGGCGACCCAGGTACTGCATGCTGGCGGATTCGTCAGCCCCGATTTCGAGTCGGAACGGGCGATTACTCTGCTGGCACAGAAATTACATTTCGATCCGACAATCGTTCAGGTGATCTTTACGAGTCGACACCACAGTGCTGATAGTCCAGCATTTCCGCAAGAGGCACAGCAGGCTCTTACACGCTTGCGCGGTTGGTCGGAAGTCTCAGGTGTGATAAGTTTCACCGATAATCCACGTCAGATCTCATTAGATCGCCATGCCGCCTATGTGAATGTACTGCTTAAGCCTGATCCCGATACTGCCCCGAAGTTGCTGCCTGAACTAGAGCGCCGTTTGCAGGCCGTTCCAGATTTGCAAACACATATTGGTGGTGGACCTGTCTTTTTTGCAGACATACAACTGGTCAGTGAGCGTGATCTCCGTCGTGCAGAAATCCTGGCCTTCCCCTTCGCTCTTGTTGCACTACTGCTCGTGTTTCGCTCGGTAGTTGCTGCAATCCTCCCCGCTTTAGTGGGGGGAAGTGCTGTCATCGTCGCCCTGGCGCTTATCTTTGGCCTCGGACACCTCACAACGCTTTCCATTTTCGTGCTGAATATCACCACGCTGTTCGGTCTCGGACTTGGCGTAGATTACTCTCTGTTCATGGTGAGTCGCTTCCGCGAAGAGCTAGCCCACGGGCGCACTGTTGACGATGCTGTAACCATTACTGTTGCCACGGCAGGGCGTGCTGTAACATTCTCAGGACTGACCGTCTCGATTGGTCTTCTGGGGTTAACCTTCTTCCGTATCAATATGCTCCATTCAGTAGGGTACGGTGGCATCCTCGTTGCTATTTTGGCAGTGCTCGCCGCGATTACACTGTTGCCGGCTACTCTTGCCATCATTGGCACGAGGATAAACGCCGTTCCGGTGCGCATCCCGCATCTTTGGAAACGCGAAGAAGCTAGCAGCGCCACTACAGCATATACGATATCAGGTATGGTTGAACATCGCGGCTTCTGGTACCGGCTCTCTCACATTGTGATGCGCTACCCGGTCCAGGTGCTTATCCCTGTCTTCTTGTTGTTAATCACATTGGGATTGCCCTTTTTGGGGTTCCGGTAGCAGCCGGACAAAAACCAACGTTTAGCATTAGCTTCGTATTATCAGCGGCAAATGTTGCTTGTTACTGAGTACGAAACAGCGCATTATCAGCAAATTCAAGCGCATCAATATCACTGATAATTAGTATTATCCGCAATTAATGGAAAATAGATAGATAATAGCTTCTGCATATTGGAACATCCTCATGAAGAGGAGGAGATTGTGTCAGGTAGAATGGGATATGGCAAGAATTCCTTCCTGGAGCAGCCATATGAGCCGCTAAATTTCATAAATGCTCGTAATATATTGTAAAAATATATAGTACTCAGATTTCTTTTCAAATTTGCCTGTTTTAGAGCTTATCCGAAAACCTACCTGAATCCGCTTTAATTTAGGACAAAAGCCAGGTTTTCGGATAAGTTCTTAGCAGAAAATAAAGTGACTGTTTGTTCGCTTTTCTTTCGTCTTAGGCATATGTGTTACCTTATCGAGCTTGTTTCGATTGCTTTTTCAGAGAGATGGCACTTACTTTTCGACTATAAGCATGAGTATAGCTTGGATCGAGTTGAATGGCTTGATCAAAAGCCGCTATGGCTTCCTCGTATCGTTGGAGCGCACAAAGGTTATCTCCTTTTCCCGCGTAATCTTCTTTATAAGGCCCGTCATATCGCAGTGCTTGCTCACTAGCTGCCTGTGCTACTTCATATTGTAGTTTCCAATCATCAATGTCGTCGCCGGAAGTGAATCTAAGCACCACTGCTTCACTATTACCCAGACCTATAGTTGAGCGGATTTGGGCGTAACCCACACAGAGCCATTCAACTGTGCTATCAGCTAAGTTTTGGCCTGCCGATAGAGCTGTCTACCAATTTGGTTCTACAGTGCCAGTAGTCCCGCTGGTGATGCAAATATACCAGACGGGTTGGCTACGAAATACCTTCTGTGGCGGAACCATTCTGGTCGACCGAGCGTGTACGTCGGTCGATAGGATAGACGATCAATCAATGCCAAAGTCCTGGCTGAATCATCCTCTATGGCACTTCAAGAATGTGCCCTTCATACCGCTTTTGCTGGCAAATGCCACCTCTTTGGCAGGGCCATTCTCCTTGAGAGAACGTTCCCGTTCTGGTGGTTCTCGCAGACTAAAATCACATCCCAAGGCCAGCAAGAGCATTGATGCGATTATTGTGCAGTGTCACGCCGAAGGAGGAGCACCGACTCGATCATTATGGACGTTGACTTCAATGTAGGCACGGGCAGGCCATACCCCTGTTCTCATATGAATGGTGACCGTTTTTACTGTGTCTACCGGCAATAAGAAGCTATCCTCCTGCCAGTCTGGGTCTCCCGCCTCTCTGAGGCGAACCTTGTATGTCACCTGCACGTCACCGTTTGGGTGAACTTCCAGATCAAACTTCAGATCAGCCCACCCCCAATCCTCAATGGCAAATGAACACGGGCGCGACGTTTTTGTAAAACTCTCGACGAGGTCCTTATATTTGGGGTTGTCTGGTGGGAAGTAAAAGGCTTCGGGGTCCATAAAAGCATCGCTGAGCTTGCGCGAATCGATGTCTTCTGAGTTGGTCCAATCCTTGACCACCAGATTCACACCGGGGATTTCAGCACCGGGATGGCGATTGGTCAGATCTGCTCTCCCCTCAAACCAGATCCTTCTGCGGGTCACAGGCGGCTCTTTTAACTCAATGGTAATGAGATTGCGTGAAGGCACTGTAACCACTTGCCCATCTGACTTCAGCGACAGCCTGGACACGGGATGTGTATAGTGGGCATCGCACCAGTAGCTTCCTTGTGGCACTGGTTGCTCTATAAACATGCCATCTAGACCAGTAGTAAATGAAGTGCAGCCAATCCGAACCTTCACGCCTGCCACTGGAACTCCCTCAAAAAGCACCTTTCCACTCACTAAAGAGAATCCCTGGCTGATCTGCCAACTGCATCTGGGAGGGGGATTCAGATTACCCATTGGAGGGATGACCTGGGCCACCTCATTGTAGCCGTAAAGACCATACACGACTTCCGCATCAGCTTGAGTGGGTGGTGCCCACGAACGGAGGATATTGTCAGGGCTAACTGTATACCCTTCCCCTGGATTGTCGTGCCAAGCCGTGCTATCTTTGGCCCCAATGGTCGCGTCATCACTGGCAAAAGCATTGCAGAGTTGGTTGGCAACGTCATCAGGCATATCAGTGAAGAGATACATGAGGGCTTCCAGCAAAGCAGGAGGAACCTTCAATATCTGTGAAGCAGGCCCCAAACCTAATGCAGCGATCAGTCGGAGTACCTTATACAGTGTCCATATTCCCCCAGGCGCGTCGTGTAACTTGTCTTCGAGTTCGTGCTGCAAGTCAACACTGTTGTATACGGCATTAGCAACCTTGTCATGTACGTCTTTGTAGAGTGCCTCCCCTGCTTTCGCACGCTCCGATTTCCCATAAAAGTACAGGCCATCTGGTGTACTATTGTCGATTTTATCGAGCAAGGTCTGGCGGGGGACAGCACTTTCAGGCGGCACACATCTGAGGTGATAGTCTAGTGGAGTACGATCCTCTCTGCGACCATCTAAAATGATGCGGGGCAGGCCCGTTTTATTGGCAGCCTGTACGGCCAGCCAGATAAACGTGGAACAGACCATTGGGACCGTCTGGGTCGTGGGTTTTGTTGGAAAGAGGCCAGTACATCCTGGAGCTGGCTCAAGATCTTCCAGTTGTGCTGGGCCAAATTTGTTGGGGTCCAAACCAACATCTGCGCGGGTATATGAATAAAAACGATAGTGACCTCGCAAGCGCTTTGCCTCGTCCACCACACGGTCTAAGGCCGCTCTGACCGAGGCCGACTGCAGGGCATCACAGGACTTGACCACCAGGGGATGAACCACTTTTCCTGCAATCGACACGGGTCCGAGCGTGATCGCGTTGATTTTGAAGGAGTTGTCATCATCGGGCAACTGTCGGTCCTTGACCACCAGCCGTTCTTCCAGAGGCTTCTGATCTGCCCCATCCATCGCTTCTTCGAAGATCACTCGCCAGGGTTGCATCGCAGGCGGCAGCTTATCCAGATTAAAACCGGAGTACTGCCAGTTCAACCAGGCGACATGAACCGTTTGGTTAAGTGTTCCAGGCCAACCATAGCGCAAGGCACATTCTTGAAAGGCGTCGGTAGGAGGATCACCAAGTGCTTTGGGTAAAAAGAAACTGGTGGGAGAGCATTCGTCGTCAGGATTAGGGGAACGGTGGGCAAACTTGCGCGTACGCTCATCGTGGACGGTGGCGTGACGAAGTTCGGTGTGATCTTTCGTCATGATGCCCATGTGGCTATAGACTTGATCTGGATCTAACTGAAGAAGCAAGTCGCCAATCATTCCTCCTGACCCACCAGGACAGAGAATCAAATCCCCTTTCTCAGCATTGGCAATATAAGCTGGTTCTATTCGTGGAATACCTACATCTCCGGCAATCTGAACTGTGACACGTGAGTCAGGTGTGCAGACCGGTTGATCATTGGTACAGTCAAAAGCATCGGCTTCCTTCCCCAAAATGCCCCGTACTTCTTCAGAAAGCATATCAGGCGTTATTTCCGGCATAGCGTTTCCTTCCTTTCTAATAGCTAAGGTAAACATTTCGTCGAGCTACAGTTGTAGCTCTATAGATGTTCGTCGGAAAGAGACAGAGAGGTTATATGTATCTGAGATGAGTTCCTAACCTAACTGCGTGCTCTCGCGAGTATTTCACTGTCTGAAAGGACTCCATTCCAGACTCGTACTTCAGCGATGTCTCCAGCGAAGTGAAATTCTTTCTGATCGTCGTGATAGTGCCTAATGAAGAGCTCCTTGACCTGCAGGTCATAGCGGATGTTGGTGGTAAAAGCAGTTCCGCTGCCAATTTGTTTGCCATCAACGTATAATCTGACGGTGGTTCCATCGTAGGTTCCGGCTACATGGTGCCAGTTGCCATCCCAGACGGTTGATCCTGCATTCGGTGATTCAATATATGGCTTGGGTGGGGGTAGGTCTTCCTGGTAACGGATATAAAAGGCGAGCCCTCCTCCATCCTCTCCGTCGTAGAGCGCATTAGGAGGCAGCAGCACCACCTTCCCCTCCTTTGGCCAGAATGTACTGAAAGGTTCTCTGGTCGGGGTCATGGACAGGACTGCAGCTCCTGACCCATGCTTCGACCGTGACCGTTGAGGGTTCTAAAACCGTTAAAGGAGGAGGATTGCCGACAACCTCGACAAAGTTTGACCCATCAAAGTGAAGGGCTGTAGAGGCGGGCTTTCTTCCTCCAGTCCAGATCGGAGGCGGTGTGCTCAGTTCCCCCTTGTTATTGTTCCCCGAAGAATCCTGCGCAACCAATCCCGTTCCTTCGTCTAATTGCCAATTTCCAACGACAGTAGCCATAGTTTCTTTGTTCCCTTTCTCTTCTACAAAGGCTTAGCACATCAAACCGTGAGACATGTAGGCTTCGCAGATGATTTGGCCTGGAGAGCCAGACGAGTATTCATGATGAAATGTTTCCAAGAAAGGATTGCGTAAGTGGAGAGACTTTCCCACCTTCACAACCTTTCTCATCAGTCAGTTTGTCAAGCCAGATGAGTATATCGGTGAGACCTCTCATGTGGCTTAGCGTACAGAAAGCAGGATTGGATATGCTGACCTCTTTTTAGCGTCAGGCGTTAACTTCACCCCTACAGGCTGCTCTCTGCCGATTGCCTGCTCACCAGCATGATTGTAAAATTTCCACTCAGGAGGCTGATCCTCACCGAGATCAGCCTCCTGGGATGGTGAAATCAAACGGGTTAGGAGTCGGGATCGGATGAACCTCGGGGTCCATTGAGATACAGCGCAGAAGGAAATACCTTCGCACCCCGATTCCGATGGGCACAGAAATTAGGTGCACGGTCAATCCGTCCGGCACGACAAACTGAGTGGCCCGAGTAGGTTTTATGAGAAAATTGGGCAACATCACCAGTTCGATGGTCCATTCCACCCCAGTTACCGCGATCCCCATGGGATCTAATTGTTCCGCTACATACACCCCGTCGGCGTTGTCCGAGCCGGAAATCACGAACTCCCACGGCCATGGGGGTCCTAGTTCCTCGATGACGACAATCCGCCAGGGGCCAAAGAATGTTTCTGCCATATGCGTCGCACCTCCGAGCGACTCTTGCGCTGAGCAAACCGCGAATCGCGGAGCGACAGCTAAACGACCTCAAGTCCGGTGCGGCGCGTGAATTCACTGCTGAAACCGTCCAGGCGTCCTCCATCTGTGATCCTGCGCAGCGCTTGCCGCCACAAGCCCAGGTTCCCGCCCGGATTGAGCGGGCTGTCGCCATAGATGCGCTCGACCTCGGCCCTGGTGTAGTCGTTGCGCTGCCCCCAGTGCAGCAGCCCATTGATGTTCGGATTTCGCGCCAGTGCAACGGCGTAGTCGATCAAGTCCTGACTGCCACTGACGTCCTTGAGGCAGGCGATCTCCACGGAACAGGTCAGATCGAATTTCTGCATCCCAATCAGGGCACGGGACCGCCTCATAAAGCGCAGTGAGGCGTAGCCGAGAAAGGCCTTGCCGTTGAACTCCTGCCCTCTTTCAAAAGCCAAGAGCGCATCAATGAATGCGATCAAGCGATCGTCGACAGCATCGAAGAAGACCTCCACCGAATCGACGTTGACATTGCAACTGCGGTCAAGATAGTCATGGACATCCATCACAGCGTAGCTGATCGCTTCATAATCCTGATCCCCCTGCATGGATTGGAACACCTTATAGGCAATCATTTGCCACGTGAAGAGACCCGCGGCTCGCAGCCGCGGGTCAGGATCAGCGGGAGTAAGGAGCAGATTCTTGATGTTTTCCATCTGCTCGGCGAGTCGGCTATTGTCGTCGAAAGCGTCGAGGATATCCTTGAGGATATGCAAGATCACGAGCAACGGGGGGATCAGCGCCAGGAGACCGGCACCACCGGCGGCCGCGACCGCCGCGATTCCCACGCCCACCGCGGCAGTAGGATGCTCGACGAACTGCTCAATCTCATCGATGACCGCTTGGATGATGCCCTTGAGGAAACTGGAGTCGGCACAGGCGCTCTCGAGAAACGTGGGCCCCTGGGCACCACTGTAGGGGTGGCTTTTGCCAGCCATGGTGAAAAGTGGCCCTTGAATGAGTTGGTCGAAGTCTCCCATGTCCCCAACCCGCTCCTTCCGGCCCTGGGGGTCGACCGGGAGTTGCCAGCGCTTAGTGACGCCTACGAGGTTGCGCTGGAAGTTATAGTGCGGGGTCAGGCAAACCGCGATCTGGAGGAAGCGTTGTTCTCCTACCACGAAGGGCGCTGGTGGCGTGAACGCGGCATCCTTGTAGAGAGAGCTGCCTCGGTCCTTTATCTGGTGCTTCAGGTCCTGCCAGACATGCAGGCGTCGCCGTTCGTACAGGGAATATTGGGGGACCGCCTTGAGCACGACCGAATAGATCACCCCGAATCGGCCGACCGAGACGAGCACCGCGTCAAACACGTTGTTGTCACGAATGATCTCGAAATTCTCAATGCCGCCCAGTTCGGCTTTTCCGAACTCACCTGTCAGCTTGGAATTGTCGGTGAGCTGGGGACGATCGTTGCTGACCGCTTCGATCCAGTAATGCTTGCCACCATCGGCAACGAGGTGGATTGCGAGTACTGCATCCGCCAGGGGAGGTCGGTCGAAATCCCCCCCATGGGTACCGGTGTTGAGGGCACCGACGACTGTTTGCCCGCCGGCACCGCCGAGCGTTTCGAATGCCCACGGCCCACCATAGCCGGCATTCCTGTGCTCGGGCGGTAACTTGATGTTGATGAACCCCGCCAACGTGGACGGGTCGTTGATGTTGATCTCCTGATCCAGCTCCGCGTACAGTTGCTAGATGCGCTTTCCAGCCTCGATATGGACCAGGTACGACTTCCCCGCTCCGTCATCAACCATATGCTCTACATAGTCGATGTTCAGGCACTCGGGTATGACGTTGGTGAGCGTCTTTCCCATTGCCTGATGGACGTTGCGGGGGTCGTGCGTTTCGATAAAGGTATGGTCGCTGATGGCTGCTTGTGAGAGAGCCCAGTGACTTCCGGCCGCCTTGAAGCGCTGGTCGGGAGGACGGGTCCGGCAGAGCTCGATCAATTCTTCGAGCGATTTGGGATAGACGATCCTCGGGGCGTTCGCAATAAGGTCGAACCGTGGATCGTCATGCTTGCGGGTCCAAGGGCAAAGCTGGTCGGGACGGGTCGGGCACTCATCGATGGCCATAGGTTGCTCCTTCCAAATGTGTGATAACGCCATTCGAGCGCAACGACTGCGCATAGCAGTAGAGGGATATGTGTATTTTCCGCAGCCTAAACCAGCACGGTCTTGACTGCGGGCTAACAGAGTAGAAACGAACCCAACTCAGAAAGCCTATCAAACGCTGTGCCGCACCATGTTAGAGAGGCCGAAAGGCCAGCAATGAAGGAGCACTCCTCTATCATCTCCTCAGCCAGGATGCCGACTTAGAGAGTATAACCAATGCTAGCGGTTATTTCAAGTAATTTCGCTCAAGCCATTGATACTAAGTATTTTTACCTATACTTTGGTTGTGCATTCTTCACGAGACTTATCGAGCGTACTACTTGCGGATAACTCTCGTTATTGGCGGTGAAGTCAGTCGTTATTGCTGATAATACGCATTTGGGCACTCAGAAACAGGCTCTTTCGGGTGCTGATAAGACGAAAGGCAGAAACGCATGGCTTTTTTCACGACCGTTTCAGAAGCATTGGCCTCGTATGAGCAATGGCTCCCGAGCCAGCCTCTGTCAGCGCACACGCGTCGAACGTACCTGACCCAGGTCACTCAGTATTGCACTTATCTCTCAACTTTCCCCTGGGAGTATGGTCATCCGCTCCAGGAAGCACATGCACGCGATTACGCGGTACGTGACTACAAAACCGCTCTCAAGGTCATTCACCTCGCCAAGCCCAGTTCCGTCAATCTTGCCCTGGCAGCGATCGATCATTTCTACCGCTTTCTTGAGCTGCCGACACCTCAAGTCACACGTGAAGATTTACCAGCGCAGGCTCCTCGCGCCTTGGAGCCACCAGAACAAAAGCGGTTTCTGCGAGCAGTGGAGCGCTGTTCATCAGCGCGGGATCGTGCGATTGCGCTGCTGCTGTTCTACACGGGTCTACGCATCAGTGAATGCGCATCGCTCACTATGGACGATGTGCGGCTTTCCTCGCGCAAAGGACTGGTCATTGTGCGCATGGGCAAGGGCAATACCTACCGGGAGGTCCCCTTGAATGCTGAGGTGTGAACGGCACTCGACGTCTGGCTAGAACAACGCAAGAAACTGGTTTCGCAACGAAACGAATCGGCCCTCTTCCTCACCAAGCAAGGCACCCACCTGGCCACACGCACGATTGATGATGTGGTGCGTCGACTCGGACGAGAGGCGAATCTCTCACTCTCTGCCCATATCCTGCGGCACACGTGCCTGACCAGTCTCGTTCGCAACGGCAACGACTTGGTGCTCGTCGCTGAGCTGGCCGGACACAAACGCTTAGAAACGACACGCCGCTACAGCTTACCCTCGCCAGCCGACTGTGAGGCAGCGATGGAAGGACTCAAGGTGGACTACTGATGCCAGGTCGCTTTTTGACCGATGCGGAACGCGAGCGCCTCACCCGCTTCCCAGCAGAGGTCCCTCCTGAAGATCTGGTGAGCGCATTTACCTTGTCACCCAAGGATATCACACAGGTCTTGCTGCATCGCGGTCAGCACAATTATCTTGGGTTCGCCTTGCAGACCTGTGCCCTACGCTATCTGGGCTTCTCGCCAGACGATCTCTCGACGGCACCTTCATCGGTCGTTGCCTATGTGGCGCGACAGATTGGCGTGTCTCCAGGGGTACTTGGGCAGTATGGTCTGCGCCCGCAAACGCGAACCGACCATTTGCAGGAAATCTTGTCCTACCTGCAATTTCGTGAGGCGAGCGCAACAGACCTCCAGGCGCTTGCGGCATTTCTGCTGGAGCGTGCATTGGAGCATGATAAACCGATGGCCCTCTTCCAGATGGCGTGTGAGCACCTCAAGTCCGAGCGGATCGTTCGTCCTGGCGTGACGACGCTGGAACGTATGGTGATTACTGCCCGTGAACAGGCAGAACACGAAACCTATCGTCGTCTCGCCCCGCTACTCACCGAAGAATTCCGTGCTAGGCTCGACCAGCTACTTGAGCCTTCCGAGACGATCAAACGCACGCCGCTGGTCTGGCTGCGGCAGGGTGCCGTCTCCTTCTCTCCGGCGGCTATCGTTGGAGAAATCGAGAAACTCTCGTACGTTCGAGCTCTTGACGTGGAACGCTGGGACTTGAGCGCGCTCACCCCCAATCGCCGGAAGCTCCTGGCCCAGGTAGGCAAAAAATCGACCAATCAGGCGTTACAGCGAACCACCCCATCGCGCCGGTATCCCGTCCTCATCGCCTTTCTGCGCCAGATTGGCGAAGAACTGATGGACGAAGTGATGGACCTCTTCGATCGCTGTATGGCCCAGGTCGATGCCCGATCAAGGCGAGACCTGGAAGAATTCCGGCGCAATGCCGCACGCGCGACCAATGAGAAAGTTGCGTTGTTCAATGACCTGACGGGCATGATCCTCGATCCACAGATTGCCGATCACGACCTGCGCACGCACATCTACAGACGGCATCCCAAAGAGCAGTTGCAGGCAGCAAGGGAAGAAAGCGAGCGGCTTATGCGCCCCCTGGATGATAATTACTTCGACTTCTTGACCGGACGGTATAACTACGTCCGTCAATTCGCTCCAGCATTTCTCTCTGCCTTCACGTTTCGTGCTAACCGGCGAGGCGAACCGCTGGTGGAAGCGGTCTCTGTCTTGAACCGTATCAAACGGAAGGTGCCGGAAAATGCCCCAGTGGACTTCGTGTCTGCGAAGTGGCGGCCCTATGTCCTGGATAAGGAGGGCAAGATCGACCGGCACTACTACGAAATGTGTGTGTTATGGGAACTGCGCGGAGCCTTGCGGGCAGGTGATGTCTGGCTAGAAGGCAGTCGTCGCTACGCCAATCCGGAGACCTATCTTATCCCGCGTGATCAATGGGCAAACATACGCACAGAGACCTGTCGCTTGGTGCAGGTTCCCGAACAAGCGAAAGCCCGTCTCCAGGAGCGGCAGCAGGAACTGGAAGCGCGTTTGTCTCAGTTTGACAAAGGGTTGCCGCGCAACAGCCAGGTGCGCATTGAGAAGGGCGAGTTGATTGTCTCGCACTTACGAGCCGAAGAGGTGCCAGCACGAGTGAGCATCCTCCAAGAGGCGGTGCAGGAAAGTTTGCCGCTGGTGGAGTTGACCGACCTGCTCGTCGAAGTGGATAGCTGGACGCACTTTAGTCGGCATCTCGAGCATGCCGGGAACGGGGAGCCGCGAACGAAAGAGCACTTAACTCACCTCTATGCAGCTATCCTAGCGCAGGCGTGTAATCTGGGCATCACGGCAATGGCCCAGCTCGCAGATCTCTCCTATGAACAATTGGAATGGTGTACCAACTGGTACCTACGTGAAGAGACCCTTCGCCCTGCTGTGACCACCGTCGTCAACTACCAGCATCACTTGCCCCTCAGTCGCCACTTTGGAGGTGGAACGCTTTCTTCTTCCGATGGGCAGAGGTTTCCTGTGGCAGTCAAAACACGCAATGCCACGGCCTTGCCCCGCTACTTCGGTTTGGGGCGGGGGTTGACCTTCTTTTCCTGGACAAGTGATCAATTCTCGCAGTACGGCTCGAAGGTCGCGCCATCCACCAGTCGTGATGCGACCTACGTACTGGATGAAATTCTGGACAACGAAACGGAACTGCCCATTGTCGAACATGCCACCGATACTGCTGGATATACTGAAATGCTCTTTGCCCTCTTCGACTTGCTTGGGCTGCAGTTCGCGCCACGTATTCGCGACCTCGGTGAGCAGCGGCTCTATGGCATGGATCGGACGAAGACGTACCGGCATATCGAGCCCTTACTCAAAGGGACGATCAATCAGGAGCTGATCACCAATGCCTGGGATGATTTGATCCGAGTAGCAGGCTCCCTCAAACGAGGCTGGGTGACAGCATCCCTCTTTCTCAGTCGCATGCAGGCCTACCCTCGTCAAAACGCTCTTGCCCGAGCCTTACAAGAATATGGCCGTTTGGTGAAGACCCTTTTCATCTTGCACTATCTGGAGAACCCAGACTACCAGCGGCGCATCCATACTCAGCTCAACAAAGGGGAAGCTCTGCATGCCCTTCGGCAGTTTCTCTTTTTCGCTAATCAGAGCTACATTCGGCGACATCAACCCGAAGATCAGGCAAATCAGGCCAGTTGTCTCAACCTTGTAACCAACGCAGTGGTAACCTGGAACACCATCTATATGATGGATGCCATCGCGAACTTGCGAGCGAAATGGCATGCAGTAGCAGACAGTGATCTCGTGCATCTGTCTCCAGCATTGTATGCGCATATTAATCGCTACGGGAAATACCATTTTGAGACGGTACCCCTGTTTGATCAGCAGCCACGCCGTCCTTTACGTCAGCCATCGATCTTCAAGACTTAACGTTGGTTTTTGTCCACTTGCTACGGGAACACCTTTTTAGGTGTGCGCTTTTCGGCACCCGATGCCTCCATTCTTCCCGCTGATGTGCCATCTCGATCAGCATTCGACCTGTTAGCCAGGCGCTTCAATGATCGCGAAACAACACCTGTTCTCATAGCTGTACAGACGAAGGGCGATGTCCTGTCTGCTGATAACATCCGCAAGCTCTATGCCTATGTGCAACGCATCCAGGCTGACCCGCGTGTTGCGCGGACAGACAGTATTGTCAGTGCAGACCCACGGTTCACGCTCGACCAATATGAGCTACTCTATACACATCCTCAGCTGATTGCGGATCCCTACCTGTCCGCACTGGTCAATGCATCTATTGCGGGAAATACTATGGAGATGCTGGTTATCAGTAAGTATGGGATGCTCGATCAGCATTCACAAGCGTTGGTGCAGGCGATTCGGAATACCCCCCCTGGTGGAGGTATCTCTGTCCTTGTCGATGGAGGGACCGCTGGGGATATCGACTATGTCAACTCGCTCTACACGGACTTTCCAAAGGCCGTACTGATTGTGGCCCTTACTACCTATCTTGTCCTTTTGCTGCTGTTCCGGTCACTCGTGCTGCCCCTCAAGGCTATCTTGATGAATACCCTTTCCATCCTGGCCAGTTATGGTGCACTCGTCGTCATCTTCCAGGACGGCTTTTTGCACCAGGTACTCGGCTTCGCTCCGCTCGGTTTCGTCGAGGCATCGAGTCCCATTCTGCTCTTCTTCGCACTGTTCGGTCTCTCCATGGACTACGAAGTGTTTTTGCTCTCGAGAGTGCAAGAAGCTTTCTGGCAAACCGGCGATAACACTCGTGCCGTCGCACTCGGGTTGCAACGGAGTGGTGGCATTATTACCAGTGCAGCCTTGATTGTGATTGTGGTGAGCGCTGCTTTTGCCACAGCTGATGTGATCCTGGTCAAGGCGCTTGGCCTGGGAATGGCCCTGGCTGTTCTGCTCGATGCCACCTTCGTGCGTGCTTTGCTGGTTCCAGCTACGATGCGTCTCCTGGGGAACCTGAACTGGTGGCTTCCTTTGGCAGGAGTGCAACGTCATCCGCCTGCCCTTGCAGGGTATATGGATGCGGGAGAGCCTGAGGTATTTACGACACAAACTACAAAGGATGAGGTACTGAAGGATGCCAACAGAGGAGGCAAACAATGAAAAATCGTAGGGGCAACACTGCTCTCTTGCACTATCCAAGCTATTGCGTCCGCCTCTGTAGCCTGATTCTATTACTGCCATTCGTTCTTGCTTCCTGTGGCTTTCCAGGTACCGTCACAACTGCTGGGCAATTACCCGTGGTAACATCGACGCCGCAGGCACAACCGCTGCCACCTGTGCGCTTTCCGCAGGATGAGGCCGCGCATCGCGACCTGAACGAGTGGTGGTATTACACTGGTCATATGAACGCAGTAACACCCGATGGGAAGACGCTCCATTATGGGTTCGAACTGGTTTTCTTCCAGGCATTGCGGAGTGATCTCCCGCCATTCTATGCCGCGCACTTTGCCATCAGCGATGTCACGCGAGGCGAATTCCATTTTGACCAGCGGCGCCTGATTGAACCAGGTGCTGTCATACCTAATCGCACATCGACAAGCGGCATTCGGGTCTCCATTGGCGGTTGGTCGATACAGGGAGTGAATGGGCTGGACCATCTGTCCGCAGAGATGGCAAACTACACGCTGCACGTTGATGTGCTTGACCTCAAACCAGCTATCCTGCACAACGGAAATGGGCTGATCACCTATGGTTTAGGCGGTTTCTCTTACTATTATTCGCGCACGAGAATGGCCCTCTCAGGCCTCCTGATCGATCATCATCAGCCATTCCAGGTGAATGGTGTGGTCTGGATGGATCATCAATGGGGCAACTTCCTCACGCTTGGTGGAGGCGGCTGGGATTGGTTCAGCATTCAGCTCAACAATGACACAGAGATGATGCTGTACCTCATTCGTGACGCCACGGGTAAAACTATCTCCACCTATGTTGAGTATGTTGGACCACAGGCGGATGTCTACTTGCTACCACCTGGTGCCCTACATGTGGATGTGCTCGATCACTGGAAAAGTCCAGCGACCGGCGTAAACTATCCATCTGGCTGGTATCTCGAGGTAAACAAGCAGCAATTTCAGGCCTCGTTGACGCTCATGCCGGAATTGAAAGACCAGGAGCTTGTGGTGTACCAATCAACGGGCAATAGCTACTGGGAAGGTGCTGTAAGCATTCAGGGGCAGAGTGCAGGACAAGTGGTGCAGGGTGAAGGCTATGTCGAGTTGACGGGATATACTCAAGGTTAATTCTCTTGCCGAAAAAAATTTGAGAGGATGCGTGTCGATACACTCAGCTAAAGCATAGACCCGTTTGCTGATTCCTGTTGTTCGATCCGCCTCACTACCTGTTGCCACACTCTCAGCCATTGTTGCCTGAAGTAGATAGTTTCGGTCTTTTTACAAACACTGCAGAGTACTGTGTCGGCATCTACGTAGGCTTCCAGGAAATCTCCCACGATTCTCCTGATATCCTTACGTGGGCTACTGCTCCTAATCGCGGCCTCATAAAGGAGGTCTGTTAGTTCATCGATCAAGTCATCGCTGATCGGTTTGTTTGCTAACTTGTCTACCTTACTCATGATGATGGATGCTTTCTTCTAATTCGCTCTTCTTTGTTCAAAATACATGCATGGATCACCTTCGTGGTCTCAAGGGTTGATCATTACCCTCTTGGTACCAGGTGGTATCCCTTCCCACCATCCTCCCTAACAAAAGTGCAAACATAGAGCTGGAAAAGGAGACGCCTGGTATTCTGTGGTAGCTCGTATGCTTCCAGCTTGCCCAGAAGGTCTTCTACTTCCGTGGATACGTGTAAGTCGTGCAGATTGTCATCGCACAGTAAGATCTCGAGAAACAGGTTGAGCGATTTGAGGTAGCTATCATAGGCTGCCTCGGGACTTGCTTGATCCTCATAGATGTCCCCTTCCGCTTTGAGCAGCGTTGCAACCAGTAGAGCCTTCTCTACGTTCAATACACCAAGTAATGTGAGCATCGCTAACAATGTCTCTTCTGAGATGGCATGAATAAAGCCAGAACCGGCTCCCACTGTCTGTTTGAATAACTCGTCTATCAAGGAGAGGGAGCCTTGATAATCATGAATTTCTTTGTGATAGATGATTTGGGCTAAAGCCCGGCCAACATCTTCAGCAATTCTTAGGATGTAATCTTTCTGCGTCATGTTTTCTTTCCTTCATCGCTTAGACGGAGAATATCAAAACAACGTTCGTATGTGTACCAGCTAAAGTGGTCCAGTATGTACGGGGCTGGTATCCTCTATAATCGCACGCAACTGTTTGGCATCAAGCGTTTCATGCAAGCGCAGTGAACGAGCGATGCCATTCAGTGTCTCACGGTGCGAAGTCAACAAAGCGATCGCACGATCATATGCCGATTTCACAATGCGATTCACTTCTTCATCGATGATGCTGGCCGTCTGCTCGCTATATTCGCGAGAGCCAGTCGCTAAGGCAGTGCCCGCAAATGGGTCATCACGTTCGCTAAAGGAGATGGTGCCGAGCCGTTCGCTCATGCCCCAGTGTGTGACCATCTGGCGCGCAATCGCGGTGACGTGCTGCAGATCGTTTTCAGCACCGGTCGTGATGCGCCCGATGGCCACTTGTTCAGCGGCACGACCACCGAGGGCCGTCACCAACTGCGATTCCAGGTACTCCTTCGAGTAGTTGTAACGGTCATCAAGTGGTGTATACTGTGTTACACCAAGCGCCTGGCCACGCGGCACGATCGTCACCTTGGTCACCGGATCAACATCCTCTTGCAGCAGACCGGTCAGCGCATGACCGCTTTCATGATAGGCAACGACATTCAAATCAGCTTCACTCAACACCAGAGGGCGCTCCGCACCGATGAGGATCTTGTCCAGGGCAGCATCAAAGCAGTTTTGTGTTACCGCAATCAGATTGCGACGTGCTGCCAGCAGAGCCGCTTCGTTGACCAGATTGGCGATGTCGGCACCAACCATCCCAGGTGTGGCACGCGCAATCGTAATCAAGTCCACATCTTGTGCCAGTGGTATGCCGCGAGCGTGAATCTTGAGAATGGCAAGGCGACCGTTCCAGTCAGGCCGTTCCACTACCACACGGCGGTCGAAGCGACCAGGACGCAAGAGCGCTTTGTCGAGGCCATCCGGCCGATTGGTGGCAGCAATAACCACCACGGCCTGGTGCGTATCGAAGCCATCCATCTCAACCAGCAACTGGTTGAGCGTCTGTTCGCGCTCGTCGTTGCTGTTGATGCTGGTGCCTCGCTGGCGACCGACGGCATCGATCTCATCGATGAAGATGATGCTGGGAGCAGCTTTCTTGGCCTGATCGAAGAGATCACGCACGCGACTCGCGCCGACACCGACCAGCACTTCCACGAACTCCGAGCCGCTCATAGAGAAGAATGGCACTCTCGCCTCACCGGCAACGGCGCGTGCCAGCAAGGTCTTGCCAGTTCCCGGAGGCCCTACCAGCAGCACACCACGCGGAATCTTTCCACCCAGGCGCTGGAACTTCTGCGGCGTCTTCAGAAATTCAACCACCTCAACAAGATCGTATTTCGCCTCATCGACGCCTGCCACATCGGCAAAGGTGGTGTTCGGTCTATCTCCTGGCACAACTTTGGCTCGGGTCTTCCCAAAGCTAAAGACGTTCTGCTGGCTTTGTGTTGCCCTGCGACCAATAAAGAAGATGACACCAAACACTAAAATCAAGGGGAGGAAGCTGAATAAAACGTTCAGCAAGACATTATGATCAGCCACGGGCTTCGCCTGGAACTGCACGTGATACGTGTTCAGCAAGGGGATAAGATTCGGGTCTCCGTTGGGTATCTGTGTCAGGTGATACTGGTTCGCAAGCCCGATATTCCCATTGGAGCCGGTCAAAGAGATGGGGTTCTTGAAGTCCCCAGTAGTAATGTCCTGTCCCTGGAAAATGGCATCCTTGACATTGCCATTCATAACTTGCTGGTAGAACGAGCTGTAAGGAAGCTCGACGACTGGTTGACCGTTCATATTTGAGCCCTGAGGGTTTAGTAAGAGGGGAACGATTGTCAGCAGTGATAGCAAAGCAATGATGATAAGGAAAACCCTCAATGGGTAGGTCCCTTTCTTCCGTGGATCATTGCCATTGGCGTTGTCGCTGTTGCTGGGGTGCTGCCTTCGATCCGGACCTTGATCGTTAGAGTTGCGTTGGTACATATGTATAAACTGGGTATCCATTGATTGATCTGCTTTCTATATGATCGTTGATCACGTGGATAATAGAGAAAGAGTATCTTTGCATGATTGCGGCAGCTCCCGGTGTCAGAGGCAAAATCACCTTCATGACTCCATTGTCAAAGTGATAACCACTAGCAGAAGGCTGGTTTGAACGATTTTGCGGTCTGATACCAGGAACTTCTATGAAAGAAGGACGCTGTACAGTCCTGTCCTTTCATAGGTAGATTCGCCAGAGGTTACAGCATTTGGCAATCTCCTGGCCAGCTCCATTTTCAACTGCTTTTTGCTTCACTACATCGAGAGTTTAATGAACTTGTCCACAGAGGTAGGTAATTTTGTCTAGGCGATGCCAGGGCAAGAAAGAGGGAAAAATTACACGATTCTGTCGATGCTCCCTACCTCCACTCATGCTATATGTCATGTGTCCCTCGTAGGGACGTCTCTTGTAACGAACGCAAAATCACCCAACGGTCACACTTGACCAAGAACAGAAAGAGGAACTATTTCATGAGTTTTTTGATGAATATAGTGTCAACCCTATTCCTGAGTAGTGAGTCAGTCAGAAGGAGAACACAGATATGAAGAAGAAGAAGTTAATCTTGATCTTGGCAATCTCCATCGGCATTTTCCTGGTGATCGGTTCACTGGTCGCCGCGTTGGTCGTTTCATCCACAAAGGCGACCGGCGCGAACGGCAACGCCACCGCGAACGGCTCCAGTAGCTCTGGCGCCATCGTTATCGCCTGGAACAAGGAACTGTTACACATCGTCCAAACGCCAGGCGCCCAGCCAGCCACCGTTCACCCAACGCGCAGCTATGCCATCCTGCACGCGGCGATCTATGACGCCGTTGTCTCTATCACTCGGGACGCCCCTGCCTATCTCTTCTCGGTAAACGCTCCGAGCAGCGCGCGGGCCGACGCAGCAGCAGCCACGGCCGGTCATGACACCCTGGCGGCGCTCTATCCCAAGTGGACGGCGGTGCTTGATCAGCAGCTCGCCAGTGAGCTCGCCACGATCCCCAACGGAGCGGGCAAACAGCAAGGAATCCAGGTCGGCCAGGCCGTCGCCGCGCGCTTGATATCCATCCGCGCCAATGACGGTTCCGCCGCCACGCCCCAGCCCTTCTTGCCGGGCAACCAGCAGGGCAATTACCGGCCCACGCCGCCGAAGTTCCCGGCACCCGTTTTCACCAACTGGGGTAACGTGACCCCCTTTGTGCTGAACGACGCGGCGCAGTTCCGCCCGGATCCACCTCCGGCGTTGACCAGCCAGGCTTATGCGCAAGCGCTGAACGAGGTGAAGAGCCTGGGTCAAAACACCAGTACGACGCGGACGCCTGACCAGACGGTGATCGCAAAGTTCTGGGCGGGGCCGATCTGGAACACCTGGAATGAGATCGCTGAGAACGCCGCGCTGGCGCACCACACGAACCTGGTAACCACCGCGCGCCTGTTCGCGGCGCTCAACATGTCCTTCGCCGACAGTACCATCTCCTTCTATGACGCCAAGTACCACTACCAGCTCTGGAGGCCCATCACGGCCATCCGCCTGGCCAACACCGACGGCAATCCGGCGACGGTCGGCGACCCGAATTGGACGCCGCTCGCCGTCACCGCAGCTGATCCCTCTTATCCAGGCGCCCACAGCACTATTAGCGCGACGGGGGCGACTGTGCTGTCCGCCTTTTTCGGGAACCAGGATCAAATCAGCGTCACCTCTGACGTCCTGCCAGGGGTTGTTCGGACCTTTGCCAGCTTCAGCGACGTGGCGACGGAGGCCGGCCTGAGCCGGATCTACGCGGGACAGCACACTCGGCTCGATCACGAGGCGGGCCTGGCGCTCGGGCACGCCGTTGCGCAATTCGTGCTCCCATACTTCAGCGATAAATGAAGGCGAGACGAGCAGCTCGTGACGATGCATCGAACGGGTTAGAGTAGCGGCCACGCCAGCCAGGGGTTTGTCTTGCGGCAGCTGGTTCGAATAGAGAGCGCAGACGAATCCGATCAGTTTGGCAACTGGTGGATGACCTCACAAGCAGGTTGCGAGGTTGTCCACGTGGTCGCCTGGGTCGATTTGGGGTGACTGTAATATGTGGGGCTAAACATAAGCTAAGCGGGCGAAGAGAAGCAAGAGGAGATGATGAGCATGGCACGTAGATCTCCGGTACATAAGCATCCAGTGTTAGATGCGGGGCCACGCATTGATGTCGTCCAGTTGGACACCCCGGCCGGAACGCTCGGTGGGTTCACAGCTTTGCTGGAGAGTGCGACGCAGCCGATACTGGCGGTGACCTACTGGTTCGATCCTGCCCCACATCCGGGGCCCTATTCTGTCACGGTCAGGTTTTCCGGGCGCCGCGTCGATGTGAAGGGGCGGGTGCATCCTGGCGATCGGTTCGTCCAGGACGAGACAATCGAGGAGGTCGTCCCCGGGAGTGGCCCGATCTCACTTACGGCCCGTGTCCGCGGCATCAATCCTGGCGAATGGGCCGTGACAGCGCACATGCCGGGGTTCGCTCCCCCTGCACATGGGCCGCGTTCCCATACTCCCGCGGCATCTGCGGCTGGTCCGCTGCATCCAGCCGCTCTGTTTTGGCGCAGGTGGGCACCGTCCGCGGAGTCGGCCGAACTGGTGAGAACGTGCCCAACCCCCTTCGCTCGGGTGCCGGGGATCTTTCCCGGCATCTGGGGAGCGATGGTGACGCTGGGCATCGCTGTCGCGCTGGCGCTCCAGTTCATAGTAATTTCCTTTGACCATCTTGCGGTCGGCCCCTGGTTGACGGTATCACTTGGCGCCATCGTGGTCGGCATCGTCGGTGCGAAGGTGTGGTTCATCATCCTTCACCGGCGCGAGCACCGCATTAATGGATGGTGCATCCAAGGGTTCATCACTGGCGCCATCCTGGCGGCTGCGATCCTGCTCGTGGTGCTTGACGTGCCAATCGGAGTCTTTCTCGACGTGATAGCTCCGGGTTTGCTGGTCGCAATGGCTGTGGGCAGGGTGGGATGCTTCTTCGCTGGTTGCTGCGGAGGGCCGCCTACTGCGTCCCGCTGGGGAGTGTGGTCATCCGATCAACGCGTGGGGGCACGCCGTATCCCCACACAGCTGCTGGAGTCAGTGCTCGCCTTGAGCCTGGGGCTGGGCGTGCTGGGAGTGGTCTTGGGTCACGGGCCGGCGAGTGGCACCTTCTTCGTTGCAGCGATGGCGGCCTACACCCTGGGGCGACAAGGTCTTCTGCACCTGCGCGCCGAGCCGCGCAAGACGAGGCTGGGTGGGCTGGTCACCTCGGCCCTGGCAGCACTCGTGTTCGTCGCAGCCGTCGTATTACTCGCTCGGTAACCGTTGAGTATGTCGTGGCGTGATGCATCTGGCGACGACCTCTGAGGCCGAAGTCGAGATGGCGCTCCAACTTCGGTTCGAGTGACTGCGCAGTGGCTCCTTCGTCACTTTTAGGTAATTCTGTCTAGAAAGTCTAGGACACATTGAGCGATGGAATTACACGATTCTGTCGATGTACTCCTACCGCCCAATGAGGTATATCTCTTGTTGGAGCGAGTAGCACCGGCATTTTCTCTAGCTACATCATGGAGGAACCGCTACTTGCCTCAAGAGAGGTAATACTATATGGAACTAATCATCTTGCTCGTTGTGCTGGGTGCACTCGATATAACATCCTTACATTTGGCCATCAACGGTAATGACGGCTTTGACAGTCCTGAGTGGCAGCGACGACAGCGCTGGTATGGATTTCACTAGTACATATGCAGAGCATTTTGTAGGAAATGGATCATTATGAGTATCAATACACCACCTATCACACCACAGCAATATGAAGTTTTACACGGCGGAGGCGCTGAAACTGCTGAAATCGCAAGACAGCGATTGTCTAGGCGACGTTTTCTTCGTCGATCTATGCTAGCTGTATTCGGACTGTCTGCAACCGCAAGTGTGGCTGGTGCAGTCAATCTGCTCTATCCTAACCTGGCTGGTCAGTTTGGTGCAGTCTTGACGCTTGGCACAAAAGCGGATTTTCCGGCCGCCAGGCCAGATAATTTCAAGATCAATCAAGCTGGTGTTTTCTATCACCAGGAGGCTAAAACCTACGTAGTGCACCTGGCTAAAGATACATCGTTCTCATTGAATGGGACTACGCTTATGGACCAGTTGGCCGCAGAGACAATCGTCAAAGATAGTGATGGCTCGTACTGGATTGGATTATATCAACGTTGTGTCCATCTAGGTTGTACTGTCCCGTTCCGTGATGACTGCGTGAGCTTCAAATGTCCCTGTCACGGTTCGCACTATCATGTTACCGGTGAATATCTGGACGGACCGGCTCCCAGGAGCCTGGATCGCTTTGCTCTCTCTTTCAATGGAGAAGATGTGGTGATTAATACCGGAACCCTCAACAATCTGGTGCCGCATCCTGATGCCACCACACGTTTGATCTCAGTACCAACTGTACAGTGCAGCGCGTAAAAAATTCACTTGATCGTCCCAGAAGGAGGAGAAGCGATGAACAAGTATGACGACGAGGTACAACCAGTGAAAGGCAAGATGCAGGTCGGCGACCTGGCCTCGGACTTTACGCTCCTTAACCAATCAAGCAGGCCAATAAGCCTTGGAGATTTTCTCGGTAAGAAACATATCGTGCTGTATTTCTATCCGAAGGATAACACTTCCCTGTGTACTGATGAGGCTTGTGCCTTTCGGGACAGCTATGAAGTCTTCAAGGACGCTGAAGCGGAAGTAATTGGGGTCAGCTCCGATTCGGTGGAGTCACATCGACATTTCGCCAAAGATTACCAACTCCCTTTCATCCTGTTGAGTGATGTGGACGGCGCAATCAGAAAGCGCTACGGCGTGCCCACAGCTTTCGGACTGCCGGGGCGCGTGACATACATCATCGACAGGCAAGGCATTGTTCGTCGCATCTTCTTCTCGCAATTCACCTCGAAGAGACATGTCGACGAAGCACTCGAGACACTGAAATCGATACATGAGGAACAGGTATAGTTAGCCTCAGTAACTTTGGCATTGGCCTGTAGCCTACAACGCGGTAGGAGGCAAGAGATGGCTGAACCGATGACTCAAAAATCCAGAGCTGAAATATTACCTCGACATAAGGTCGCACCAGGCCCGCGTGGTCATTTGCTGCTCGGGAGTGCGCGCGATATACGACGCGACCCTCTGCGTTTTGGATTGGCCATGACCCAGCAATATGGTGATATCGTTCGGATACGCCTCCTTTTATGGCCCGCTTACCTGGTCAATCACCCAGACGGTGTCAAGCATGTTCTGCAGGAGAAACAACAAAACTATAACAAAGACCTCTATCCCTATCAGATCTTTAAGCCGTTGCTAGGCAGGGGACTCGTCACCAACGATGGGAAATCCTGGCTCCATCAGCGGCGCCTGATGCAGCCCGCCTTCCATCGAAAGCGCCTGGCAGCTTTTGGCTCGCTGATGACCGACGCTACAGTCATGATGCTCGATCAGTGGCAGGACTTTGCCGAGCACGCTCAGCAGCTAGATATCGCAGCAGAGATGTTACGCCTGACGCTGCGTATCGTCGGCCAGGCCCTCTTCAACATTGATCTCAGCGATGAGACGCATATCGTCAGCCAGGCTCTAATAACAGTGAACAAGTTGCTCTCAGATTACATCTATGCTCCCCTCCCACCGCTCAACATTCCTACGTCGCGCAACCGCCTCATCCAGACTGCATTTCGTACCCTTGACCAGGTGGTGCAAGGCATCATCAACCAGCACCGCCAACAGAACATGGATACAGATGATTTGCTCTCGATGTTACTGTCAGTGCGTGACGAGGAGACGGGGCAGGGGATGAATGATCAACAAGTGCGTGACGAGGTGATGACGCTGCTCATTGCAGGTCATGAAACTGTATCAACTGCACTCACATGGACCTGGTACCTGATTACCAAGCACTCCGAGGTCGAACGCCATCTCCATGCCGAGCTGAATAGGGTGCTTGGTGGTCAAATACCAACTGTGGATCACCTCGCCAAACTACCCTACACCCGTATGGTACTTGAGGAAACATTGCGCCTCTATCCCCCAGCCTGGATCTTCGGACGGAAAGCAATCGCTGATGACGAAATCGGAGGCTATTTCATTCCTGCGAACAGCATGATTGTGCTAAGCCCATATATCACGCACCGCCATCCTGCATTTTGGGATAACCCGGAGGTGTTCGAACCCGAGCGCTTCACGCCTGAACGCTCTGCAGGTCGCCCGCACTATGCGTACTTCCCATTCGGGGGTGGGCCACGCGTGTGCATCGGCAACAACTTCGCGCTGATGGAGATGCAGTTGATCCTGGCCACTGTCGCACAATACTACAAATTGCGCCTGGTCCCTGGCCACCCAGTCGAGCCAGAAGCGCTACTTTCGCTGCGCCCGCGCTACGGCTTGCCGATGACGCTCCACCGTAGATAACTCACATCATAAAATCCTCAAAGCGTTCATCCCAGGTCCAATTCAAGAAGTTGAATAACATATAATCGTAAAGCGATTGTGGGCTACTTTTGAGCAGCCATTTCCGGGCTACTGGCGCGAGCACAAATCGCTTCCCTTTGCTCCGCGCGTAGCCTGAACCCGCTAACGCGAAGAGGAGAGCCTCTGTCAGAAGCCGCCGGAGCGACTCCTGGTTCAAGCTCACCATCGTTCATAACTGAAAAGCGGGCCGGGGAATGGCGGTCCCGACCCGCTTCTCCTGTCGTCGCTCAATACAATAAACTAGGGATCTCTCCATTTGCTCTCGCTGCTCGTACTTTTGGCAAAAAACTGGTGCGATAGTAGGTCAGCGCATCCTCATCTCCATGATCAACTCGATTGCGGACTGCCTCTCGATTATACCAGACCCAAAATGACACGTACGTAGGAAGCTCAGTGGTCTTGACCTCATCGGGGTTGAGCGGTCCCTCTTCCTCTCCATCTTCTGGGAAAGGTAGATAATAAATCTGGTATTTGCCTCGGCTCAGGAAGCTCGTCAGGCCATCAAATCCGTCATTGTTATTGATGTACTCCACGTCAAGAACCTGTACCTGTGGAGCACCATCTTGAACTTCCTTCTTCATGCTGACTTCACATCCCATATCAGCTAACTCATTGATGAGCGAGCAGAGCGTTTCCAGATTGGCCGTTTGTTCCATTCTCTCCTCAAAGGAGAGAGACACATCGAGGGGGGAGGGGTGCTGTTCTTCCACCTCAAAGACGACCTCTTCCATATCCTCAATGTCAAAGGGAGATTTGGGGAGCACGATCTTGTTGTGCTCAGAGAGTTTGATCTCATCCTCAATCATGAACCACGCTTGCACCTGCCCTGCTGGGATGTAGACCTCGTGGTATTCCTCATCCTCTTCGATGTGTTCAGCCTCCTCATACGTGATGCTCGCTCCCAAGCGCACATGTGCTTTTTGCAACCTTTGCAATATATCCACATAAATGTTGTCAGTCGTGGTGCCTCGGTTCTTTTCCTTCTCTATCAATCGTAGTCTTCCCCTTTCTGATTGAAGGATACTCTCCTCGATGCGTCGGCGTGTCTTTTTCTTCCGTTACGTTGATTTATGCCGCCTTAACAGCCGTGGCAGTGACTCGGCATTCACTCCAAAGCTTCTTGCTACCTTGTACTGGCTACCTGGGATATCCTTCCGATCTTGCTACTCTTCTAGCAACACCCGGTCACTTCGCTTGAAACAGAGGAGGACGTTTTTCGCGGAAAGCCACTGTAGCCTCGTGGGCATCATCCGTTCCAAAACAGCGCATGATCGCCTCGATCTCGTTCTGAAAGGCTCGCTCCAATTCGGCCTCTAGTGGGCGATTGAGCAGCCACTTGCTCTCGCGCAGGGAAAGAGGCGCACGACTTAGCATCTTGTCGATCAATACCTGCACTTCGTCGGCCAGTTGTTCTGGCTCGACCAAGCAGTGGAGCAGCCCAATACGCTGGGCGACGGCGGCTTCAAAGATGTCGGCCAGTAGGATAATCTCCCGCGCCGCCCCCTGCCCAACGAGACGAGGGAGTAGTACAGATGTACCCCCTGTGATGACCATGCATACACTCGCCTCTACACATCCCATGCGCACCCGTGTGCTAGCGATGCGAACATCGCAGGCCAGTGCCAACTCGAAGCCTCCGCCCACGGCATAGCCATCCAGCACGGCGATGCTTGGTTTCTCGCCCAACAGCAGCAAGCACGTGAGACGTTGCAGATCCAGAGTAAGTGCCAGAAAGTCCTCGGCGATTTGATGTTCCGCCTCCTTCAAGTCCTCACCTGCACAGAAGTTGCCTCCTGCGCCCGAGAGGACAATAAGCGAGACGTCCGGATCGTCCTGGGCACGTTCCAGAGCCAGGCGCAGTTCTGAGATCAACCCCCAGCTCGTGGCATTCAACGCCCCTGGCCGGTTCATCACCACACGGGCTACTTTATTGGCGACGGTAGACAGGACAGGCTTTTCGCTGCTCATAGGAACTCCTTCTCTTCTTGCCGGGACAGGCTCGCGATTTCAACTGCCGGCCTGCTCGTAGTTCTTGATAATGCGCCGCGCTTTTTGTTCTGTGCGCGTGAGCGTGCCGTATATGATCTGGTCTGACGTCATAAACATGGACCCACTTTCCTCGCCGAACCTGCATTAATATTTCTATTGTATACCATAGTCTATCACCTCTTCTTTGAGCTTTTAGTTATTTTCTGTCAGGTGGCTTCGCCTCGACTTGCATAATCCTGACCGGAGCGAAACCCCGATGTACACTTAGAGATGCTGCTCTTCCTGACTGCAAAGACTGGGCATCCATAGGGAAAGTGACATAATGATATAATGAGAGGGTCTAGCACTTGTAGTGGAACGCGCTTCTGCTTTGAGTATTGTCTGCCATCACCCAAGGAGGTACATACGTATGACGGTCTCCGAACTGATCCGCACCAAGCGCGCCGTTCGCGAGTTTACTGATGAACCCTTGCCTGAAGAAGCGATCCGCTCGATCTTGCATGCTGGCAGGCGGGCGCAAAGCTCGAAGAATACGCAACCCTGGCACTTCATCGCGATACGCGACCGGGAAACCCTGCGTCAACTTTCTCAATGCGGTGCGTATGCAGGACACCTGGCCGGAGCTCCTTTCGCTGTCGCACTCATTGCTTCCACTGCCGACAGCTTCGATCTGGGACAGGCTGCGGCCTATCTACAACTGGCCGCCTGGGAACTGGGCATCGGCTCATGCATCGCCTCGATGTGGGAGCCGGAGAAGGCCAAGGCGATCCTGGGCGTTCCCCACGATCAACATTTTGACGTCGCGATCTCCTTTGGCTACCCTCTCACCAGTCGCGAACAGCCTCACCCGCCAAAACCAGACGGACGCAAACCGTTCGATGAGGTGGTTTTCTGGGAACGTTGGGGCGGATAAGTGAACTTTGCAGGCTTCTCGCAAGAAGATTCTTCTAGCGTAAATAAAGAGGAGTTTTACCACGATGGAATTCGGCGTAATTGTTCCGCAAGGATGGCGTCTGGACCTGGTCGGGATAGCTGACCCCACTGAGGCGTATGAGACGATGACGCGCGTCGCACAAGAAGCCGACGCATTGGGTTATCACTCGATCTGGCTCTACGACCACTTCCACACGGTTCCTACTCCCATGCAGGAGGTGACCTTTGAATGCTGGACGAGCATTGCCGCTCTGGCGCGCGATACCAGACGGGTGCGCCTCGGTCAGATGGTCACGTGCAATAGCTATCGCAATCCGGCTTTGCTGGCAAAAATGGCCAGTACCGTCGATGTGCTCAGTCAAGGACGACTCGATTTTGGTATCGGTGCAGGCTGGTATGAAGAGGAATACACAGCGTACGGGTACCCGTTTCCCGGCACGCACGAGCGCCTGGAGCGCTTACGCGAGGCCGTTGAGATCATCCTGGCGATGTGGACCCAGGAGGAAGCGCATTATGAGGGGACCTATTACCAGGTGAGGGGAGCGATCAACCAGCCCAAAGGCATGCAACAACCACATATTCCACTCTTGATTGGAGGCGGAGGCGAAAAAGTGACACTCCGGCTGGTCGCACAGTATGCGAACGCCTGCAATATTGGGGGAGATATTCCAACGATCAAACACAAATTAGCCGTACTCAAGCAGCACTGCGAGCAACTCGGACGCGATTACGAAAGTATCAAGCGCACAACTCTCATCGATGACTGCGTCATTGCTGAGACTGAGGCAGACGTCCTCGCCAAGTTGACCTCCCAGGAGCGCGACAACCTGGAAGCATTGCGCCAGACCTGGTTGATTGGCACACCTGAGCAGATTCGCGAGCGCCTGGCGGAATACGAGGAGGCCGGGATACAGGAACTCATTGTGCGCTTTGTTGACGCCGCCCAGCTAGAACCAGTACGCCTCTTCGCTCGGGAGTGTATACAACGACCCTAGCAGAGCCAGTGTGATAACTCCTTCACCGTGTGCTGAGAATAAGGAAAGGAAACACGATGAGAGTAGCCATCTCCATAGATGCATTGGCTTTCTGAGTCTGCCAGGGGCGCGGCCTACCATTGGATGAGCTATGGATGCGTGCACAAGTACCAGCAGCACCGAGACAAGCAACAGGGATTGACCTCCTCTCTCGTGGTTCTCCGGGAGCCACTCCTGGCTCAATAGTGGAACAATTCCGCAGAGTTGCGAAATTTCATGACAGGGGGCTATGATGGAGCATATCAGAACATTCTCACTTCAGGAGGGAAGTCAATTTTCCTGAGCTATCAAATGACTATCACCCTGACCGATCAGAAAAACCAGACGCTTGCCGCAGAAGCCGCCAAAAGAGGAGATTCACCAGAAACACTTCTGCGTGACCTGATACGACATTTACCATTAGCTTCTACAACAGAATGCTCGATGACGGGACGTGAGCTTGCCGAGAAGTTATACCGTGAGAGAAAGCTCCTCAATCTGGCGACATAGCGGCAATTGTCTCCCAAGGAACAGGCTGAAAGGGAACAACTTGCCCGATTGTTTGCCAGAGACAAGCCTGCGTCAAAGATGGTGATTGAAGATCGAGGACCATATTAATGGCTACCTACTTTCTAGACACTTCAGCCATTATCAAACGGTACATCTTTGAACAAGGGCAAGCATGGATTTTCGCCCTCTGCAATCCAGCGTAAGGTCACAATTTGTACATTTCACAGGTAGCACTCGTTGAGGTTGTCGCAGCAATCTGTCGGAGAGTGCGTGAGCAAAGCATAAGTATGGCTGAACGTGATAGACTCATTACCGTGTTTCGCCAAGATGGCAAAGAGAGCTACAACATCTGACTTGTTGATATCTGTGCTGGCTAGTCGGGGTATTTGTTCAACGATGACAAAAGTACCGGTCCAGTTCGTTACTTCAAGCTTGTGGCGGTTTCCCTTGCTACAACCAAAAAGTTTGTCACAAGTGCTGAGCGTGAATTTCTCAGCCAGGCTACTGCCATCTCAGTCAGTGTAGTAGTTCCTTCCAGCACTCGATACACCACACCTTGACTGCGAAGGTTGCGGGTTGAGAGGGGAACCAGCGAGACACCCATACCGGCAGCGACCAGGCTCACAATCGTATGCATTTCTGTTACTTCCTGGATCACATTAGGACTGAATCCAGAGGCAAGACACAACTTCATCAACTGAACGTAGTAACCCCCACCTCGATTACTCGATTGGAGCACAAACGGCTCATCGGCCAGCAGAGACACAGCCACCTCTTCATGCCTGGCTAGTGGATGGTCCTCTGGGAGCACGCACACGATCGGTTCCTGGCGAACTATCTCGACATTGACCATTGGGGCGCTAATAGGTAGGCGGAGAAGCCCAAGGTGAATGTATTCTTCTTCCAATGCTCGTACCTGCTCTTGCGTCGTCAGTTCTCTTAAAGCAACCTCGACTTCAGGAAAACGCTCACGATAGACGCGAAGCATCATAGGAAGCAGGTCGTAGGTGCTTGAGCTGATATAGCCTACCACCAGCCGCCCCATCTCTCCGCGATAGGCCCGTTGAGCTGCTCGTTTCGCCTCTTGGACTTGAGCAAGAACATGCTTCGCCTCCACCAGAAACACCTTTCCTGCATCTGTCAGTTCAACAAAGCGTTTCGTTCGATATAAGAGGGGAAAACCTAACTCTTTCTCAAGTTGCTGAATCTGCTGGCTCAAAGATGGTTGCACAATCGAAAGGCGTATCGCCGCCCTTCCAAAGTGCAGTTCCTCCGCAACGGTGACAAAGTAACGTAAATGGCGCAGTTCCATCCTTTGATTGCTCCTTTCATAGGCTGTATCTATTAATATCTTAGTAATTATGTATTAGACATGCAAGAGTAAGGACTTTATACTTTTAGTAAGGGATGGGATAGGTCTTAAAAAATTGAAAAAGAAATATATAGCATTATCCAAGAAAAACAGCACAGTTATTGGAATCATTTAATGAGGATAAAATGAATAAAGAGATCAGACATGACACCTATAGGACTTTTGAAACAGCCACTATGCTTGGAGCAACACATGCTCTTACCGCTCCAGTTCGCACAGTTCACCACATAGTCAATCCTCCCTCTAGAAAAACTGTTGAACTTCAGGGGCAGATGAACAAGTGGATTATGCTTGCCCTTTCAGCTACTGCAAGCTTTATGACCACGCTAGACGGCTCGATCGTCAATATCGGCCTGCCGAGCATTGCGCGCACATTTCATGTGGGGATAAGCGGGACAACCGAGTGGATCATTATTGGCTATCTCGTGGTGATTGCCGCCGTTCTCCTCACATTTGGACGTCTTGCCGATATGATCGGTCGGAAGCCGATTTTTCTGATGGGGTTGATTGTTTTTATTCTCGGATCAGCACTTTCCGGCCTCGCTCCTACTCTTCTACTCCTCATCCTTGCTCGCCTCTTTCAGGGTATCGGAGGCGCACTCATCTTTTCGGTCAATGTGGCGATGATTACCAGTACATTTCCTAGCCGTGAACGAGGATTAGCACTGGGCTTGAATGCGGTAGTGATCTCACTTGGCGTGGCCGCTGGGCCGACTATTGGAGGAATCATTACGCAGTTCCTGACATGGCGCTGGATTTTTTATGTCAATGTGCCAATCTGTATGCTCGTCCTCTACGCCGCATTTTACCTTTATAGCGAACAAAAACCGCCACGGGACCAGCATGAGCGATTCGATCTGATTGGAGCGACACCGCTGGCTATTGGATTGGCTGCGCTCACTCTTGGTCTCTCTTTTGGTCAGGAGTGGGGATGGCTTTCTACTGGCACACTCACCACTCTCGGAATCAGCCTATTGATGCTAAGCGTCGGGGTGTATGTGGAAGCGCATGTTGAGCATCCCATCGTCAATCTGGGATTAGTCACCAATCGGGTCTTCGCGTTTGCCAATATCAGCTTCATACTCTGTATGATGGCCTTGTTTGCACCAGGATTTCTTTTACCTTTCTACTTCGAGCAACTGCGGGGTTTCTCTATCATCCAGACCGGTCTGATGATGACTCCCTTACCGCTGATGCTTGCCATTGTTGCGCCTATAAGTGGCTCACTTGCGGATCGTTGGGGATCGCGATGGCTATCTCCTTCTGGGTTGGCAATAGCCTGCTTCGGATTATTCCTGGTGAGTCAGATCAACGCACAAAGTTCTAGCTGGGATATTATCTGGCGTCTCGCTATTATTGGCATTGGCCAGGGTCTTTTCCAATCACCAAATACTCGTACCATGATGGGGGCGGCTCCAAGAAATGCTCAAGGGGAAGCGTCGGGTTTGCTGGCCACAGGCCGCGTTATCGGGCAAAGTATGAGTGTGGCTCTTACTGGTACAGTTTTCGCGGCTTTAGGAGGCGCAGCAGCCGGTACACTTTTGTCATCGTTACAAGCGCACAATTTACCTCTCACGAGTATTAGTGGACTGCAAAATACATTCGTCAGTAGCTTCCACATAGCCCTGCTTGTCTGTTCCGCTTTCGCTACACTTGGCATTTTCACTGCGCTGGCGCGAGGCAAGGAGCAAACAGTGCAGAAAGCAAGGTAGGGGTTGGCTACAAAAAAGAACTCAATTGCCTAAAAGGGTCGGTATATCCTAAAATAGGAGAGAAAGATGAGGATGGAGAAACGTAGGCAATATAGCAAAGCATGCGAAGGACACTTTCATGGACGAGTCACCATTGTTCCACGACCAGCTTCTGGCAACGAAGTTTTTTATCCCTTCTTCCTCGCATACGCTGATCGCCCGTCCACGCTTGATTGAGTTGCTCAATATCAGCGTAGAGCGTTCACTGACACTGGTATCGGCCCCTGCTGGCTTCGGTAAAACCACGCTGCTCTCGACTTGGGTACAGTCGCTCCCACCAGAGCACCTGCGGATAGCCTGGGTGTCCCTGGATGAGGGAGACAATGAGCCGGCGCTGTTCTGGATGTATGTGCTTACGGCACTGGACAGCCAGCAGCCTGGGCTCTGCACGCTGCTTATAGCATACCTGCAAACACAACAAACACCCCCGTTGCGTTCCATCCTGCAGACGCTCATCAATCGTCTTGCGGAGCAATCTGAGCAGTTCCTCCTGATCCTGGACGACTATCACCTGATCACCGAGCAGGCGATTCACACCTCCCTCACCTACCTGGTGGAGCATCTTCCTCCTCAACTTCATCTTATCCTGGCAACACGTGCAGACCCTCCGCTACCACTCTCACTGCTGCGAGCACGCGGGCACCTTCTAGAGGTGCGCACCGACGAGTTACGCTGTAATCCAGATGAGGCGATGGCTTTCCTCAAGAAGTCGGCGAGCATCCAGCTCTCTCAAGACATGGTCGAAACAGTGACTACTCGGACAGAAGGCTGGCTGGTGGGATTGCAATTGCTTGGCCTCTCGCTGCAAGGACATGCTGATTCTGGCGATTTTCTGGAGGAGGTGAGTGGAAGTCAACGCTACGTCTTCGATTATCTGATTGAGGAGGTGTTCCAGAGTCAGAGCGCATCCGTGCAAACGTTTCTGCTGCATACCTCGATCCTGAAACAGCTCTCCGCTTCCTTATGTGACGCCATCCTGGAACAGAGCGGGAGTCAGCAGATGTTAGAGCAACTGGAACGAGCCAATTTATTTCTTGTGGCCCTGGATACGCAGCGCCGCTGGTATCGCTATCATGCCCTCTTTGCCGAAGCATTGCGTCACCGGTTGGAGCAAACGCAGCCCACACTAGTAACTATCTTGCATTACCACGCCAGCCACTGGTATGCCCAGCACGGACGACTGAACGAGGCGATAGCTAATGCCATCACAGCCCAGGAGTGGCAGTGGGCTGCTGACCTGATCGAGCAAGTCTATGCACTCATCTGGGGAAACAGTGAACACGCGATGTTGAGAAGCTGGCTTGAGAAGCTCCCTGCCGAGGTGATGCGCTCTCGGCCTCGTCTGTGCCTGGCATACGCCAAGACGCTGTTTATGGTCGCCCCTTACACGACGATGGACCGCTGGCTACAAGATGCAGAAACTGCTTTGCGAGCCACTTCACCCGCGCCGACAAACGAGACAACTGAGGCAGAAGTACCTCTATCATCCGAACAACAAGCGCGAGATAATCTTTTTGGAGAACTTGCTGCTTATCGTGCTATTATTACAGGCTACTATCTCGGTGAGGGACATTCGACTCTGGCTTTCTGCCAGGAGGCCCTGGCTCACCTGTCAGAACAGAATCTAATAGCACGAGCAGAAGTCGCCTACGCACAATCTCTGGCTTATCATTCGTTTGGTGACATCGTGGCAGCAATCCAGAGTACAAAGGAAGCCACCGCGCTCGCCCAGACCGCAGGAGACACGTCTTCAACCATCATCTATATGTGCAGAACGGCCTATTCTTTATTGTTGCATGGAAAGCTCCATGAGGTGAAGCAGCTTGCAGAGCAAGTTGCGCTTCTGGGAACAACACCTGCCGGACTACCACACGCAATGATGTGCTGGGCGTATATTTTCCACGCGGACGCATTGCGACAGTGGAACCGACTTGATGAGGCCCTGGATCTGGCATTACAGGGAGTCCGGCTGAGTGAGCAGACAGAAACCATCGTTGCCTTATATTTAGGCTATACCATCCTGATGCGTATATACCTGGCACGAGGAGAGATGGATGCAGCGCGCTTTGCTTTCCAACAAGCAGAAGAAGCTCTGAAGAAAACCTACAGCCCATACCGGCGCGATGCCTACCTTATCGTGAATTGGGTACAGTACTGGTTGACAAGTGGAGAGTTAGAACGTGCCATAAACTGGGTTCAGGAAATCGAACAGCATTCCAGCAAGCATTCCTCACTGGCACATGAACATTCTCCCTTGGCGCATGAACGCGAGGATGTGGCACGGGCACGCATTTTGCTGGTCCAGAAGAGGCCTGGTGAGGCCCTCTCACTCCTGGAACCTCTCCAGGTCAATGCGGAGAAGCAGGAGCGCTGGAGCCATGTCATCGAGATGAAGGTCTTGCAAGCTCTGGCTCACTCTATACGCAACGAAGTTCAAGAAGCTTTAGCCGTCCTTGTCAGGGCAGTACATCTAGCTGAACCGGAGGGCTTTATCCGTATCTTTGTGGACGAAGGCAACTCGATGGCAACTCTGCTCTCCCGGCTGCGAGAACAGGAACGGAGGAAAGGACCAACGTCATACCTCGATACGCTGCTAGCGGCCTTCTCGCCTGGGAGCACAACACACAAGCCTCCCAGGGTGTTGGGCCAGTCTAGAGGCCGCCCCATGGAGCAACAACTCGTGGAACCCTTAAGCGAACGCGAACTAGAAGTGCTCCATCTGCTTGCACAAGGCAACTCGAACCAGGAGATTGCTGAGGTGTTAGTAATTGCCCTGGATACTGTCAAACGCCATGTGACTCATATCTTCGAGAAACTGGGGGTGCATAACCGCGTCCAAGCGGTGGCACGTGCACGTGCTCTCGGCTTGCTCTCCGATAAATCATAAGTAGGCACCATCAAGTATTATCGATGATCATTGCAACTACTCTAGTTTTTTACCGTTGTATTCTCTTCCTTTTCTTCTCTTCATAGGAATCAGTGTGGAGTTCAAGATGAGCATTGTCATTCTATGAAAGTGTGATAGCCTGGCAAGAGAAAGTCTGCACGTACATCCCACGAAAGTGTGACAGGTGAAACGCGACACAATCCCACCCTGGTGTCATGACTTCACTCACACCAACGGCTATACTTCCTCATAGAAAGAAAAAGTAATGCGTGAGCAGATAAGAAAAGGAGGAAATACGATGGAATACACGCAGTTTGGACAAACATCCCTACGTGTCTCCAAGATCAGCTATGGGACCTGGCAGTTCGGTGGCGACTGGGGCCGAGTAGAGCGTTCGCAATGGGATGCAGGCAAAGCGACTGTGCAGAAAGCGCTCGAACTGGGTATCAATTTCTTCGATACAGCGCAAGCTTACGGCTTTGGTCTAGCCGAGCGCATGCTCGGTGAGGCCCTACAGCCATACCTCAAAGGCCTGCGAGAAGATATTGTGATTGCGACCAAGGGTGGATTGCGCATGCAAGGAGACAAGCTCCTACGCGACGCGAGTGCCCGTTGGATACGCCAGGGAGTTGAGCAGAGTTTACGCAATCTTGGCGTCGACTACATTGATCTGTACCAGATCCATTGGCCTGATCCTAACACACCTTTCGAAGAAACTGCCAGTACCCTGGATCAACTGGTACACGAAGGGAAAATTCGCTACGTAGGTGTCTCGAACTACAATGTAGAGCAGATGCGAGCGTTCGAACAGACCAGAAAGTTGGATGCCTTACAGCCCCCCTATAGTCTCTTCCGGCGCGATATCGAGCAAGATATCTTGCCCTATACCCAGGAGCATGGCATCGGGGTGCTCGTGTACGGCCCGCTAGCGCATGGATTGCTCGCCGGAACGTTCACACCGCAGACGACCTTCGCAGCGGATGACTGGCGGAGCAAGAGCGAAATCTTCCACGGCGAGATCTTTCAACGCAATCTCGCGATTGTGGAGCAATTAAAACACCTGGCGGAGCAAGACGAAATGACCGTGGCGCAACTGGCTATCGCATGGGTGCTGGCCCAGCCAGCGATTGATGTAGCTATTGTCGGAGCACACAATCCTGAACAGCTCGAACAAACCGCCCAGGCAGGCGAGATTCATCTCACGCAAGCAACATTGCAGGAGATTGAGCGCATCATGCGCGAGGCTATTCCCATAGGAGGACCTGCTCCGGAGGGCATGTAGGTTAGACCCGGCAGAGAAAGGCTCTCTGCTTTACCTTTACTTGCTAATAAGGAGAGGTACCCCTCTTCACTCGAGCTTTTTCTGAAAGGAGAGCATTATCATGACTATGCAAGAACAATCTAAACCAACCATTGGCCTCATCGGCATGGGCCATATGGGCAGTCACATGGCCCCTCGGCTGATAAGTGCCGGGTATCATCTTACCGTCTATGATCGCACCAGGGAGAAAGCGCAGGCCATCGCAGGCGCTACCGTTGCCGAGACTCCCGAAGAAGCAGCCGCTCACAGCGACATGGTCATTTCCATCGTGACCAATGACCCCGCGCTGGAAGAGGTCATGTTTGGCCCGAACGGCGTACTTGCCGGTACACATGCCAGCTCTGTCATCATCGACATGAGCACCGTTTCCCCACACACCTCACGTCGGCTCTTTCAGGCAGCCAGAGAAAAAGGCGTTGCGATGATCGATGCGGCAGTATCGGGAAGCGTGCCACAAGTGGAACAGGGTAGCCTGGTGATCTTCGTCGGCGGCGAGCAAGAGACCTATCAGCAGTGCAAACCTATCCTGGATATGCTGGGACAAAGCAGCTTCTATATGGGCCCAAGTGGCATGGGGACCACCATGAAGCTGGTAGTCAACACTCTGCTCGGCCTGGGGATGCAGGCCCTGGCCGAAGCGATCGCTCTGGGTGAAAAAGGGGGAATAGAGAAGGGATTGCTGCTCGACGTCTTGGGGCAGACAACCGTTCTCACCCCTGGTCAGAAGTCCAAGCTTGAAAATGTCAAGCGAGAGGAGTATCCAACCAACTTTGCTCTTTCGCTCATGCACAAAGATTTTCATTTGGTGTTGACACAGGCCTATGATTTGTCCGTGTCCATGCCGGCCACCGCGGCTGCCCAGCAAATGTATACCGCTGCCATGGCAAAAGGGAGGAACGCGGATTTTTCTTTCATGATCCAGTTCATGGAGGAATTGGCCGACTTGTCCACCATTTCAGAAGACCTGAGGAGGAAATAAGATGGAATACACCTTCGATACGAAGAGACAAGGAGATAGCTCTATGCAACACACAACCCAACGACCCGCTCAAGAGAGCGGAACATGTACGATTGGCGGAGACCTGACGGTCTATCGTCTCGGCTTCGGCACTATGCGCCTTACAGGCCCGGGTATCTGGGGACCACCAGCTAACAAGCAAGAAGCCCTTGCCGTCCTGCGACACGCCCTTGAGCTGGGAGTGAACCTGTTCGATACCGCTGATGCGTACGGACCAGAGGTGGCCGAATCACTGATTGCCGAAGCGCTCTACCCCTATCCCAAAGACCTGGTCATCGCGACCAAGGGAGGATTGTTGCGTACTGGCCCCAACCAGTGGCCAGCAGACGGACGCCCCCAGCATCTTCGTGAGGCGCTGGAGGGCAGTCTGCGGCGTCTGCGCCTGGATCGCATTGACATCTATCAATTCCATCGCCCGGACCCCAGGGTTCCCTTTGAAGACTCGGTCGGTGAACTCGCGAAGTTGAGGCAGGAAGGGAAGATTCACCATGTCGGACTCTCCAATGTCACCATTGATCAACTGGCACGGGCCCAAAAGATCGTCCCGATTGTCACGGTGCAGAACCACTATAATCTGGCGATGCGCCAATCCGAACATATGACCGTTGCCGATTCCGAGGCGATGATCGATCTCTGCGCCCGCCAGGGGATCGGCTTTATTCCCTGGTCTCCCCTGGCGTTTGGAGAACTGGCTCGCTCCGGGGGTCCCCTGGACCAGATCGCACAGCGACACAATGCCCAGCCCGGTCAGGTTGCGCTCGCCTGGCTCCTCAAACGCACAAGTACGATGCTACCTATCCCTGGCACTTCCACGGTGAAGCATCTTGAAGAGGACATGGTTGGTGCGACGATCAGGCTTAGCCAGGATGAATTTGACGCTATCGATCGAGCAAGCAAATAGCCATCGAGAAGCAATGTTGATGCCGGTGGCGAAGTCGAAAATGAGAAAAAGATCTATGAATAGTCACGCAAAGGAAGAGTAATGATGGCTAAACAGAACATAAGCACGGAGTATAAGTTTCCTGAGAGAAGGACAAAATCCACTTGGAGAAAGAGCGGTGCCTCAACTCCGCTTTACAGAGCTACAGTGCCGACCTCAGATCGAAAGGTGTTTGTGGCCAAGAAAGGCCCCACATTTCTGAATGTATATGCTATTCCGGTACTGTTGCTCAATCTCGCGTTGCTCGGCTGGGATGTTATCTCTGTGAATATAGCACAGGGTTGGTCAATCTATCTCGGATACGGAGTAATTGTCACTGTGAGCTTGTACCTGTATCTGGCGTATTTGGATCGCTACTACAACTAATGCACGGAGTCATGGAAGGTTTAGCCATCTATGGTAAGATAGAACCATCACATGAAAACTGCTCATGAGTAGGAACATACGAGGCATTCTTAATGGTACGAGAAGGATCGACAGACGACATGACTGACCTCATCGGCAATGAGGAAGAACTGAACCTGCTTCGACAAGAGAATCAAGCGCTAAGGGAACATATGAATACTATTCCAACACCGGGCGAATATGATATACAGGCGGCGTTAGAGCAACTCAGTAGAGATGATATGCTGGCGCTCATCCAGCGCATGGTGCAGGAGCATCCTGATTTGGCTGGGCTGATTGTGTCAAAATAGTCGACAGCTATCAAGAAGCCCCTCGCACCGTTCAATGCAGAGGTCTACCGCCTGCAGGTTGAGAAGATTTTCTACACTACCGACAGAAATACGTGGGGATCTGAGGCCAGAGCAGCAGGACCATTACAGGATATTGTGGATATCTCCGATGAGTATGTAGAACAACAGGACTTCAGCGATGCTGCCGCGCTCTATGAGATCATCATCCGGGGCATCCTCGACAACTATGATTCGTTTCGTTGGCATGCTGATGAGGGCCAGTTAGATGATGTGGTTGAAGACTGTGTCGAAGGATTGAGCAACTGTATTCGAGGCATGCAGGATAACACAGCGGTGCGCAGGCAAATACTTCAGACACTCTTCGATGTCTATGATTTTGACACAAGCCTGGAAAACGATATGCCGGTGATGAGCGATAAAGTGCCTGCCATTCTCGTGCGATACACCACGCCGGAGGAACGGCTCATGATCGCAGAGTGGGTACGCGAAGCGTTCGATCTTGAAATCGATTGGCATGCTGACGAAGTGAGCGAAGATTACGATGACATCGAAGTACTCTTGCTGGGATTGGAAGGCGATATCATCGATGACGAGACCTTCCTGCGTATCAGTCGTGAGACAGAGAGCCACCACTACATCGTCGATCGGTTGCTCAAACTGGGACGACTCGATGACGCGCTGGCGGAGGCAAAACACGTAGAGAACTACGGCATCCTTGAAATAGCAGATATCTTCTGCGAGCGCGGGCATGACGCCGAAGCCGAGCGCCTGATCGAGGAACGCGTTGAGCGGCACAACGATACGGACCTCTTGCACTGGCTCCAGAAACGTTATCAATCCATGGGAAACCTCGCGGGCGCGATGGACATGGCGAAACGCACCTTCACTAGCCACCTTTTTGGAGCACCCATTGAGCGATACCGGGAGATACGCCAGCTTGCGCAACAACTTGATCGATGGGATGAAGTGCGCTCGGAGTTGTTGACTTACGTGAATCAATCGCGCAAGACGGATGTCGAAATCGAGATTGCCCTTGATGAGGGCCATATTAACCTGGCCTTAGAACTGCTGAAGGCTGGAAAGCAGACAAAAGATCCCAGGAGTGGACCCTATGGTTCTACAAATTTGAATGTAGGCATCGAAGTCGCAAAAGCTGCCGAAGAGAACTATCCGCGGGAGACCATTGAGATTTATCAGAGGTATGTCGACATGCGTATTGAGTGGCGAGATCGTGGAAATTACCAGGTAGCGTGCCAGTATCTTATTAGCATCCGCAAGCTCTATCAAAAGATCGGTAAAAGCAATGAGTGGACAACCTATATTGCAGATCTACGTGAACATAACGCCAGGTTGCCAGCGCTGAAAGATGAAATGGCTAAAGCAAAGTTGTAGTACATATAACTCTCGAACAATTCAGCCAGACATAATTGAGGAACACCCTCCTCATGAGCCTCTATTGTCCGTTAGGAGGAAGCACATTGGAGGATTTTGATCGCGACAAAGGTTGTCAGTGTCGTACTGGCCGTGACTTCCAGGTGCATCCAGTACATAGGTAGATCACGTCCTTTCACCACGAGATGCTTTTTCCTGGTTTGCTGTGCTTTCTATTTACTGCCAGCCTTCGCTTCAGTGATCGCCCTTTGCTCGCATGTCTCCAGATGCCTGGTCATGGCCGACTTACTAAAGTCACCATGACAAAAGGTACATATTCCCTTTGAAATCTATCTCGCCATATACTATTCTTCCTCCTCTGCTGACTGTTCTCTCAGTTATAGCATACGCTATGAACCGGAGAAAGAAAAGGACTACTGCGATATCTAGCCAGCTATGATAGGATAGGTCCATCACATCAGGATTCCCATTAGAGGTAACAGAGATGAACACGTTAAAGAACCAACTTGAACACCGGAAGAAAAGCGAATTAGCAGAACTTCCTGAAAGGCCAGCAAGCTGTTCGTGATGGAGCTATCGTCAATCCAGAACAAAGGGACGAGCCAATTAGCAAGTTGCTTGTAGTTACCTCGTAAACATTCGGTCTCTGTACGAGAAGCTGGATGAAACTGAACAGTGGACAACCTAGATCGTCGGGTTACGCAAGCGGCATAGTCGACTCTCCACCTTGAAAGTAGAACTGGCGGCTGCCAGTTTGTAAGGAGCAATGTGATGACTGATCGTCTCAAGAAAGAGGAGTTCGTTCGCCTGCTGGCTACCCGGATGGATGCCGACGAAGCAACGGCAACCGCCTGGGTGGATGGCATTGTCGAAACGCTCTATGAAAGCTTTAAAGATGGGAAAGGCGTGACTTTCCCCGGTTTTGGCGGCTTTTACGTGCGTCCAGAGCCTGAAAGCTGGGTCTTCAAGTTCAATCCTGGGCAGCGATTGCGAGCGCTTTTTGGCTGGTCATCGACGTACGCAGGAAAACTCTAGACACGCTTGCATGACAAGGAGGAATTGAATGCCAAAGGAAATCAATCCATGGGCGATGTACCCACACAAAACATCTACGGCTTCTCTCCCCGAATCGCTGAAAATAGAAGTCACCGCAAAGGCGAATGAACTCATAGAGACAGTCCTGAAGCCAAAATATATCCAGCCACCGCCGGAGAATTCGCAGTTCAATTATATTGACGATATCTATGGCAAGTGGTACCACAAGGCGTTCTACTTTTGTGCCGAATACCGCGTAGCTGGTCCCAATCCAGTAGCGCCGAGCTTCGAGGCGAAATTTGCGCGTTTGCAATTTGCCGGGAAACAGCGTTTTCACCTCTCGTATATGCGTTATACTGGCCAATGGATACTATTGTACACAGACCTAACAGTTGATGAATGCATAGAGACGATTCGGGATGAACCATTTTTTCAACCGTAGTGAGATGAGACAGTTATAAGATCCTTACAGTTCTTCCTCTAATCCGCTCGGATCAAGCCGATAGACGCGGTTGGAGATATCAAGGTGAGCTAATTGCGCCACTACCTTTAGTACAGCAGAGGCAAGCTCGTTAACAGATGTGCCCCTCGGAAAGGAGCGAGGGACGAGGATGATATGGTGGCGGGAACGCTGTCTGATTCAGGTAGTCGGTGTCGAAGGTGATAATTGTCATTTGATAGGCACCGGCGTAGGCAAAGATGGCTGTATCAGGCTGAGAACGCAGTCCTGCATCATAAACCTGCGTAGCATTGAACCCCTCTCTTCTCAAGGAGGTGAGTATCTTGCGCAGCATGTTTTCGTCCAACAGAAAGGTTCGTGGACGAACTATAATTCTTCTCTCACCTCATCACGACATTTTCCAGCGCCTCGGCATAACCCTTCACATACTGAACTTGTTCCGGGCTGAGTTGTTTGACTGCCTGCACCTGTTCCGCTGTCAGGTCACATTCATGGCAGATCTCCGCAATTGAAGTGCTCATTCCTCGCCGCAGGTATGGCTTTGCATGGACTCCACGCTTTGCGATGCGCCGATCGGCATGGCACGCGCTCGATCATGCCTGGGAACTTCAGGAACGGCGGGACAGGTGAACAGCGTCTCACCGTGCGGCATGCACCTCCTGAAACGCCCACCTAGAATCGAAGTGGCCGCGCGAAACACGGCTTCTGCATCTCCTAAAGGAACACTACCGACCAGGTGTCCACCACGAGGCAGGTGTTGAGTAGCGCTTGTCGTTTCACCGATAGTCATGCTTATCTCCAATCACTCATGAGTGGTAAACAACTACAAGAGGATTTCCGAAGAGTATCCAAAAGCTTACCGCAAAAGCTACACTGTGCGATAAGACCAATTTTACTTCTGGAGTTCCACCTTTTTCAATTCAAGGTAACTGCGCAATGCCTCCAACGTCCCTTCGACCTTCGTTTGTGGGGGAAATACCTGAGTCAGTGCAAGACTGTTCTTCGACCCATGACTGGTCAGGATGCCAACGATGCCGCCCTGACGAATCTCTTCCGTATCGAGCAGGTCTAAAGCCAGAGCAGATCGTATTCCAGCCAGCGCAGCCGCGCTAGCCATCTCGGCATAAATTCCCTCGTATGAGGCAAGGTCTTTCATCGCTGCAAACATGTCCGCATCAGCAACCGCTACAGCCCCTCCGCCTGACTCCTGCATTGCCTTGTAGGCATGGTAACCGCTGACGCGATGGCTGATCGGCGGTGCCAGATTTGGCTCAATGCGCTCCAATACGGAGGGGATCGCCTGGTGAGCTTCCCAGGCTGCAACCAGTGAGGCTGCTCCCATCGGCTGGACGGCAAACATGCGTGGGAGCGTGTCGATAAATCCCAATTCCTTGAAGAGGACAAAGCCCTGCCACAGGCCAAACAGATTGGTCCCTGTACCGGTCGGTACAAAGACAGCTGCAGGGGCTTGCCAGCCAAGCTGTTCGCAGATCTCAAAGGCCGTGGTCTTATCCCCATCGGTCTGGTAGGCCTGCACGTTATGCAGAAACGACCACCCCAACTCGGCTTCGATGCGGTCAGCCAGAGCGTAGAGTTGCCCCAGGTTGCCCATAGGCGTGACGACTTCTGCTCCATAGGCGCTGATCTGCACATACTTCTCTACGTTGACCGAAGCCTCTTGATCTGCCAGACCAGCGGCACCGAGCAACATGACAAGCGAGGAGACGCCGGCCTTTGCAGCAATGGCGGCCATCGCCGAGCCAATGTTTCCGGAGGTCAGGCAGGCCAGACCGCGTGCTCCCTGTTCCAGGGCGACACTAGCAGCTACGCCAATAGGTCGGTCCTTGAAGGAACCGCTCGGGTTGGATCCCTCCACCTTCATCAAGAGCCTGCTGCCTGCGACGGCTTCGGAAATGCGGGTGAGGCGTACGAGTCGCGTACCGCCCGCTCCCAGATCGATGCGGAACGTTGGATCAACGACTGGCAGTAATTCATGATAGCGCCACAAGCCGGCTGGACGACGAGCTAATTCCTCTCGATCCAGCTGGCGTTTGAGCGCGGCCAGGTCATACTGTACGCCGAGCGTTTCATGCAGTGCGTTCTCCTCGCCAGGCCTGGCACAGAGGGTGCAGGAACCGCGATGCGTCAAAGGATAATTTGTGCCGCAGAAAACGCAGCGTAGAGTCGTAGCGTACATAGCTCCTCGTTCTCCTGATCTTCTCCCGGCGGTCTTTCTGATTGCTGGATGTTGCCTTAGATAGAAACTTCCTCCCACATCGGAATTTCTCGACGAGAAAATATCTCTGCTCACATTATTATAACGTCGAGAAATTTTACAGGCAACACAGGGTCAGTGTAACTCTCTCAGGGATGGCAAAGAAGCTTCTTCATAGGGAGCTACCGTGGATCACCGATCTGAGGAGCTTTGTGGTGGGCGGAGCGCTCGCCTTCCCGAAACATTGTAGGGTGGCCATACGCGAGCATAGTATTCCTGCCTGAGAAAAGCTTTGCTTATTGCCTCGATTCGCTTCCTGGAACGCGAAGCGGGTTAGCCCTTGATCTCTTTCGCCTGTAATTCTTTGAGAGCATCCTTTGCCACCCACAGAGCAGTTTTGGAATCCATGTGTTGAATATCGGAGGCACATTGCAGAGCTAATAAACGAAGGTGACCATTCCGTTTGCCGATCTGCCGCAATGCCCAGTTGACGGCTTTCTTCACAAAATTTCGCTCATCATCCGCATAGTGCTTGATCAGTGGAAAAAATTGCATGAATGCCTCATCAGGTGCTTGTTTGTCATGGACCGCCAATTCGGCCATCATCACAAACCCTGCACGCCGCACAAACTCTTTCTCTTGTTGGCACCACTGGACAGCCTTTTGATAGGCATAAGGCGTTTTCTCAATGCGGTGCGTATGCAGGACACCTGGCCGGAGCTCCTTTCGCTGTCGCACTCATTGCTTCCACTACCGACAGTTTCGATTTGGGACAGGCTGCGGCCTATCTGCAACTGGCCGCCTGGGAACTGGGCATCGGCTCATGCATCGCCTCGATGTGGGAGCCGGAGAAAGCAAAAGCGATCCTGTGTGTTCCCCACGATCAACACTTTGACGTTGTGATTTCTTTTGGTTATCCTCTCCCCGATCTCGAGCAGTCTCACCCGCCAAAACCAGACGGGCGCAAGCCGTTCGATGAGGTGGTTTTCTGGGAACGTTGGGGCGGATAAGTGAGCTTTGCTGGCTTCTCGCAAGAGGATTCGTCTAGCGTAAAAAAGAGGAGTTTTGCATGGATTTCGGCGTAATTGTTCCGCAGGGATGGCGTCTGGACCTGGTCGGGATATCTGACCCAACTGAGGCGTATGAGACGATGACGCGCGTCGCGCAAGAAGCCGATGCGTTGGGCTATCACTCGATCTGGCTCTACGACCACTTCGTGAGTAGCCATTTACATAGATGCATTGGCTTTCTGAGTCTGCCAGGGGAGCGGCCTACCATTGGATGAGCTACGGATGCGTTCAAAAGTACCACCAGCACCGAGTCAAGCATCAGGGCTTGACCTCCTCTCTCGTAGGTCTAGGAGAGCCACGCCTGGCTCAATGGTGGCGTATCGGTGAGGATGTGAGACAGGCAGGTTTTTACGGCAATCAGACAGGCGAGTACCCCACGGGTTGCGCAACGAGATGACAATTTTGTCTGAATCCGCCCCAGAGGCGATGGTGTCGATGCACTCGTGCGCGTCCATGCGCCTTTCGGGACAGGACCGCTCGCGATCCGCTGGGGTTGCCGGGCAGTGATCCCGCTGGTGGTAAGCTCGCTCTCGGCCTGCGTCGCCTCTGGTCGCCGAGCCTTCGCTGTGAGATCCTGAAGATCCCAGGCCGTGTGCTATACTGGAGCAAGCGATCAATTCAGAAGAGAAGGAGCGCTTCCATGACCACACACAAGAACCAGAGGGGCAGATACGCGAAGGTCAACGGTCTGGATCTCTACTACGAGCTACACGGGAGCGGGCAGCCGCTAGTGCTGCTTCCCGGCGCCTACTTGACCATCGAGGCGATGGGGGAGCTTGTGCCGCAACTTGCCGCTGCGCGGCGCGTCATCGCCGTGGAACTGCAAGGACATGGGCATACCGCCGATATTGAGCGCCCACTTCGCTTCGAGTTGCTGGCGGACGATATTGCCGCCCTGATCAGGCACCTCGAACTTGAACAAGCCGACCTGTTCGGCTTTTCCCTTGGGGGTGGCGTCGGGCTGCAAACCGCCATCCGGCACCCGGAGGTGGTACGTAAACTGGCGCTCACCTCGACCCCCTATCAAAAGGGATGGCTGGTACCCCGAAGATCTCGCGGCTATGGGCGCGATGAGCGCTGAAGCGTTTGCCGGAACTCCGATCCACGAAGCCTATCTCAAGACCTCGCCCAGGCCCGAAGCCTGGCCGACCGTCGTTGCCAAGGTGAGGCAACTGGTGACTTCCGACTACGATTGGACAGAACGCGTTGCGGCGCTCAAGACACCCATCCTGATCCTCGTGGGGGACGCAGACGGCATGTGCCTTGCACACACGGTGGAGTTCTTTGGCTTGTTTGTTGGCGGCAAGGCGGACGGCGATCTGGCTGGTCTCCCGCCTGCGCAGCTCGCGGTGCTCCCGGCCACGACGCATGTTGGCTGGGCGCCCCCGTATCATAGGATCATGACTCGCACCCAACTGCTTCTGCCGATCCTTACAGAATTCCTCGATTCACCCATGCCGGAGGCCAGGTGAGCCGGAGGCCAAGGAAATGAAAAGGAACCGGATTCGCTGCCTCTAAAGCCGGTGAAGTGAGCCAGATTGTCATCGTGTGCCTAGCTCATTTCACCCCAACTTCCCACGCGATGTGGCGCACTATCTCGTTGCACATCCCGTGGGCTCATTACGTCCAAAGGGCTCATCAGCTCTGTTGCGCCTCAGTACCGATGTCATCGGAATTTTCGTGAACCCACGATGAAGTTGTCCCCATTGCCGCACTCCTCAGCGTGCTATATGTAGCACGGTAAAGTAAACATGCAAACCAGTAGGAAGATACCATGGATATCGTCGCTTTCGGTACGCCCCTCGGTCTCGCATTCGCCTCCGGCTTGAATGCATACCTGCCCCTGCTCTCTTTCGCTCTCTCTGTACGCTGGTTGCATCTGTACACGGTGAGCCCGCACTTCGCCTTTATCACCCAAAGCTGGTTCATGGCCACGCTTATCATCCTCACACTCCTCGACTTTATTGCCGACAAGTTTCCCCTCATCGACCATATATGGAACGCCGTTCACACCTTCGTACGCCCCATTGCAGGAGCAGTTGTTGCTGTTGTCGCAAGCAGTCATGCTCTGCCAGTAACGCACATTACGGCTGTAACCAGCCATTCTGGATCAGGGGCAGCCATGGTTGCTCTCAGCACCATCCCTATTACCGGAGTTGGTCTGCTTGTTATCCTCATCATTGGTGGATTGTTAGCGGCTCTGAGCCACACGACCAAAGCAACTGCGAGACTCGTTTCCACCATCACTACTGCTGGTTTTTTCAACATAGTACTGAGCCTGGTAGAGGATGTACTCGTCTTAATTGTTATACTTCTTTCTCTCTTTGCTTCTACCATCATGCTCATACTGTTGGCGCTCTTCGTCCTCGCCCTTGCGCCACGATACATGGCTACAAGGACCACTTGGATTAACAGACATTGGCGCATCTAGCCACAGCATCGGTAGCAACTGGCCAGTATGAACATCATTCCAAAGTGAGTTGTGGACGAATTACCCCAACCTGCCAGCGCAGCGTGATGAACTGGCAATGGCAAGGTTGTAGTAAAGGTACTGCTCGGATAAGGAGGAAACACATTGGATGATTTTGATCGCAACAAAGTCGATGAAGTTGTCCTGGCTCTGATGCAGCTCACTCTGCACGATTCCTATCGTGCCTGGAAAGGGGTTGATTGGGAAACGCTTGACCGGCTGTATGAGAAAGGGTGGATCGAGAACCCGAGAAGCAAGGAAAAATCGGTCGTACTGACCGAGGAGAGGCTTGCAAACTCAGATCGCTTGTTTCAGCACCATTTTTGGGGATCAAACGAATTACAAGATGAGCCATAGTATCATCCTGTATAGGCGCGAACGTAGGCAAAGATGGCAGCATCAGGCTGAGAACGCAAACTTACATCGTATACCAGAGTAGCAGAGTATCTTTCTCTCCGCAAGGAAGTGAGTACTTTGCGTGGCATGTTTTCGTCCAGCAAAAACGTTCGAGGACGAGCGATCATGCTTCTCTCACCTCATCACCACATTTTCCAGCGCATCGGCATACCCTTTGATATAGTGAACCTGCTCCTGGCTCAGTTGCTTGACCGCCATCACCTGTTCCGGCGTCAGCTCATATTCATGGCAGATCTCTCCAATTGACATACCATGCTCAAGATGTCCGATGAGACGATCGACAAAAACACGGGTCCCCTCGATGATCGGACGGCCACTGTTCATAGCCGGGTCCTGCACGATCCCAGGCGCGATTCTTCGTATTCCTAGTAGAGCTATATGTTCCATCGTTCCGTGAACTACGTGTATCATACGTACGAGAATACAGCCATATGCTCTGAAAACGAGGATTGGCTGCATGTGTCTGCCTGTCACGCTGGTATGCTTGCAGTTCATCGGACACCCGTCGGTTCCGGTCGGTTCCGCGAACGTTCCCAAGACTCGATAGGAGTCTTGGGAATTTCTTTTTCATATTCCCTTTCTCTCAGTTGAGAGGGTGTATGAAATACTTGTAGGTAAGGGAAAGTAAAGAGGGTTTATCCACAACCATTTGCTTACCAACAAACTTTTCATACACCCGAAGCTGCCCCATCATTGAGCTACCACAATCGATCCGTTGCGGTCCGCGCTCCTTCGACCATTGAAGCCAGCTTTGCCCAGGTGATGTCGGGATCAACTGTCAGCAAGCCTGCGAAGGTGGCAAAGCCGCAGTCGGTTCCGGCGATGACATTTTCTCGCCCAACTACCGAAGCATAGCGTTCCAGGCGTTGAGCGACCAGTTCAGGGTGCTCGATAAAATTGGTGGTGGAATCGAGCACACCTGGAATGATGACCTTGCCTTGCGGCAACCTGATCTCCTCAAAGACCTTCCACTCATGCTCATGGCGCGGATTGGCCCCTTCAAAGGAGAATGCAACGGGACGTGCCTTCAGCACCTCACCTATGATATTCTGTAGTGGAACATCGCGGTGATGCGGACCTTCGTAGTTCCCCCAACAGAGATGGAGCCGCAGACGATCAGGCGGGATATCTCTGACCGCATGGTTCAGTGCCTGAAGGTGCAGGTGGAGCAAGGGCACATTCGCTTCGTCAGCGCCAGACATGCCAATTGCTAAATCAGGACAATCCAGTTGCAACAAGAAACCCGCCTGGTAGATCGCCTGATATTCTTCCCTCATTGCGTCTGCCAGCGCGGAGAGGTAGGCTTCGTGCGTCGGATAGTACTGGTTAGCGAGGAAGAGCGAGATCACGCCTGGCGAGGCCGCCGTCATAAACACTTCGGTGACCTTTGCCCCTTCAACGGCAGCTTGGAGATTGGCAATATCTCTCTCGAGATCAGCCTTGCCCCGGTAGCTAATCGGATCGGTGCAGGCCGGTCTGGCATAATCGAGCAGCAATGCTCCAACCCGTTTCGCGAAACCGGGAAACTCGGGAATGTCCAGGCGCAGTGATGGTGACAGAGCCGTTCGGTCATCAAAGCCCGTTAGCCGGTCTTTGACATAGGTGCTGTAGCTGATTTTGCTCATCTCGCCATCATTGACAACGTCGATGCCACAGCTCGCTTGCCTTTGGACTACCTCCTTGACTGCCTCTCGTACTCGTGCCTCGAAGGCAACGCGATCAATCTGCTCACCTCGATCCTGTGCTTCTAACATGTGTTGCAAATCTTCTGGTCTGGGTAAACTTCCGGTGTGCGTCGTGAGGATTTTATTCGTACTTTTTTTCATGGGTGTGTTCCTCCTTCATGAAGCGAACTATGCTAACCGTCTGTCCTCTCATGCTGATATATCTTATATTATATGCCATTTGGTCGCTCTTTCCCCACGGGAGGTGCAACGAGCTAACAAAAAACAAGGGAATAAGAGATCTCTTGGATGCCATCGTGCTTGACATCTTTCTTCCATTTCTCTACAATCAATAGTATAATCTCATAATCTACCAATTCACTCGAGGCACAGCATTTCCCAAGGAGAAACTCATGTATGTCTGAACTCGTGGGACGCCAGCTCGGTAACCATCGTCTTCTACGTAAACTGGGGTCTGGTACCTTCGGCGAAGTTTACATGGGCGAGCATGTGCATCTCAAAACCTTTGCTGCTATTAAGGTATTGCGTGATCGACTGGCAGGCGAGGAGATGGAAGCATTCCTCTCTGAAGCACGTAGTATTGCACGTTTGCAGTATCCTCATATTGTGCGTCCTCGACTTCGCTGTGGAAGTGGGCATTCCAATCTTCGTTATGGACTATGCAGCCAATGGTACTCTTCGGGACCGTTATCCTCGAGGAACACCTCTTCCTTCAGAGACGATTGTCTCCTATGTCAAGCAGATAGCTGATGCATTACAGTATGCACATGATAACAAACTTATCCATAGAGATGTCAAACCTGAGAATATACTGCTGGGACAGCATGAGGTTATCCTGTTGAGTGATTTTGGGATCGCCACTGCGCCCAAAGTTCTGGCTCGTATGAAGACACAGGATATAGCAGGTACTGTTATCTACATGGCAGCGGAGCAGATTCAGGGCAAGCCGCGCTATGCTAGTGACCAATATGTATTAGGTATCATTGTTTATCAATGGTTGACGGGCATGCCCCCTTTCCGTGGTTCTCATGTTGAAATCGTTACTCAACACCTCACAGCTCCTCCTCCTCTGCGTACGATAGTTTCTACCATTCCAGTCGAGGTTGAGCAGGTGGTTCTGACTGCTCTCGCTAAGGACCCCAAACGACGCTTCGGGAATGTAAGAGCTTTTGCGAACGCTCTTGAACAAGCTTACAAAATTCCTCCCCCTTTTGCTGATCGGCCCAATAAGCCTCCTCCTAGGCAGACTGAGCCAGAACCACCACCCATGAAGGTTTTCCATGAAAGCGCATCTCCACGTCCAAATATGGGAGATCAAAAGTTATAGGCATCGATCTTGGAACGACCAATTCCTGTGTCGCTGTCGTGGAGGGTGGAGTACCCATTGTTATTCCTAACGCAGAGGGTGCTCGTACTACCCCCTCCGTGGTTGCAATCACAAAGAATGGAGTACGTCTCGTTGGTGAAGCCGCGAAGCGACAGGCCCTGATCAACCCAGAGAATACCATTTACTCCATCAAGCGCATTTGGGTCGCAAGTATGATGATCCCCAAGTAGACCACGAGATGCGCCTTGTTCCATATAAAGTAGTGTGTGCTAGCAATGGTGATGCCTCGGTGGAAGTACAAGGCAAGCAGTATAGTCCACAAGAAATAACTGCAATGATCTTGCAGAAACTCAAAACTGATGCTGAGGAATACCTTGGCGCACATATTACCCAGGCTGTTATTACGGTTCCTTCATACTTTAATCATGCGCAGCGCCAAGATACGAAAGATGCGGGAAGAATAGCTGGACTGGAAGTGCTGCGAATCATCAATGAGCCAACTGCGGCATCGTTAGCCTTCGGACTGGAAAAGAAAAAAGATGGTCGTATTGCTGTTTATGATCTGGGGGGTGGAACGTTTAATATATCTATTCTTGAGTTGGGTGAGGGTGTCTTCGAAGTCAAAAGTACGAACGGGGATACGCATTTAGGTGGTGATGATTTCGATCATAGGATCATTTACTGGATGGCCAATGAGTTCCACAAAGAGCAGGGAATCAACCTGCGACAAGATCGCATGGCTCTTCAGCGTCTAAAGGAGGCGGCAGAGCAGGCGAAGAAAGAGCTAACCAGCTCAATGCAGACAGAGATCAATCTGCCTTTCATCTCAAGGGATGTGAGCGGTCCCAAGCACCTGAAGATGACACTGACCCGCGCAATGCTGGTACAACTGGTGGAAGATTTGATTGAGAAGACTTTTAGTCCAATGGTGAAGGCCTTGTCCGATGCAGACTTACAAGCTAAAGATCTCAACGAAATCGTTGTTGTCGGTGGCCAGACTCGCATGCCTGCGGTGCAAACGATGGTGCGTCGCTTCTTCAACCGCGAACTGAAACGTCATACCGACTTGAGTGAAGCAGTGGCAATAGGCGCTGCTATTCAAGCAGGCATTTTGACTGGTGATGTGAAGAATATACTTTTGCTGGATGTGACACCCTTCTCATTGGGGATTGAGACACTGGGAGGCGTCTTCACCCGACTCATTGAACGCAACACAACCATACCAACACAGAAGAGCCAGGTCTTCTCTACAGCCTTGGACGGTCAACTCGACCAGAAAATGCCAAACTCATCACTTAGGGATGAAAATAAGGCCAGTGTTGAGATCAAGGTACTGCAAAGTGGAGATGAATCTGCCAAGGACAGTCGGCTTCTAGGAAGTCTCGTCCTTGAGGGTATTTCTCTAGAACCTCGTGGCATACCTCAGATTGAGGTGACCTTTGACATCAATGCAAAGGGGTTCTTGAGCGTCTTAGCACGCGAAACTATCTCAGGAAATGAGCAAAAGATTTTGATTGATGCATCGAGCATGCTCTCAAAAGGGAAGCGCGATCGTAAGGTGCTCAGTGCACTGGGTATTGAAATTCAAGGTGGGAAGTTCACCCGCACGTTCACTCGGTTGATCGACCCAAATACCCTCATCCCAGTGAAGAAAAGTCAAACCTTTTCAATGAGAAACACAGAACCAAAGATACTGTTGCCCACAATCTTGCCTCCATTAAGTAAGAACCAGACGAGCGTCGAAATACATATACTACAAGGTGAGCATGAAGTCGCCAAGGACAATTTCTCCCTTGGGAGCTTCATCCTGGACGGTATTCCTTCTGCTCCGGTCGGCGTGCCGCAGATCGAAGTGACCCTCGACGTCGATACGAACGGCATTTTGAATGGATCGGCTCGTGATAAAGGCACAGGGCGTGAACAGAAAATTACCTTGATGGTATCGAGTGGTCTCTCAAAGAACCAGATCGAGCGGATGGCGCATGATGCTGAGTTATATGCAGCCGAGTCAAGGCTGCGCAAGGAGGAGACAGAAGAGCGCAACGTGTCAAATTAGCTCGTGAAGCTTTAGAGCAGGCTTTCCACAGAATGCACGAGGCGATCTATCATCGAAATGCCTCTGGTCTCGAGTTCCCTGGTGGTGAGTAAGTATCTATGAGATAAGTATATTTTCGGTGATAAAGGCATCAAGATCAACACAGTGTTTTAACCTATGTTTGCTACCTAGGACATCCGTTCTCAAACGAGACAGTTTTCACCATCGCATTTCACCAGTGCGACCCGTCTTTTCCCGCCTTCTTATTAGGGGCTCACAGCCTTCACGAAGGCCATGGTTGTCTCGATCACGATAGCTTTTCCACTCGTCTCTGGCAGAGACGAGTTTTTCCAGCGGGATGTGTGCCAGGTGCGACCGATGGTTCGAATCCTGTCGATTCTGGTTCGATTATTTATGCATCTTTCTAGTAATGATAGAACATTTGTTCTCTCGCATCGAAGTCTCCTTCCTAGGCTCCTATTTTGTCTCTGCGTTCTCAAACACGCAGAGAGTGATGCTTGGCTGATTCCTCCTCTGCATACTCTCTCAGCAATATTGAGCCTCAGCGCGTACTTTCTTTTTTTCCGTAGGTAGAGCAGCTTTAGAAGGGGAGTCAACAAGGTTCATAAACGAGGTGCACACATTGCGATAAATCCCCACTTTTCGTATACTATCAGCAAACGGAGACGTGTATATCCAACAAGGAGGTTGTCCCATGAAACTGAAAGATGCCTGGCGAGGTCTTGCCATCATGCTCCTCATCGGCATCGCTGCGGGAGTCCTCAACGTCATGCTCTTCACGTTTGTGATGAACCCTCTGACAACTGGAGGCAAGGCGGATGAAATTGCGGTGAATACCTACGTAGTGGATTTCTTCGTTGGTTGGGTCTTTTTCTCGGCCTGGTTCCTGGCCAGAGCCGACGAAGAATTGAAGAAGGTGGAGGAGGCCGTTCACAAAGCAGATCGTGAGACCTTCGTTGTAGAGGTTCCCAAGCGCATTGCTCCCAGTATCCGCGTCCTTTATTTGCTCATCTCGACACTGGTGATCCTCTCGTTCCACCTGCTTCACATCGAGAGCCTCCTGGTTTCCAGCGAGATCCAGTTCGGGGTTGGCTTCTTAGTCGTCACAACCGCACTGGTGCTGTGGGATCTGGACGATCCACTAGCTGGGGTCATCAAGGTGTCTGGCATACCAGAGGAATGGGTACGAGAACTGCATCAGAAGCAACAGCGCTAAATGAGATGCGCACGAGACAGGGCAGAACTATAATACCATGCATTTCCTGATTCTTCAGAACATGTTCTAGTAAGGAGTAATGGATGTCCTGGACACCCTTAGTAGAGCGATTCTCGTCGCTCCCACTCATTCTCGCGGGTCCCATGTTACGTCGTACCGCGCCTCGTGCCGTTACTGTATGGCTAGCATTGAAGACGCCCCAACTGGTCACCCTGCGTATTTACAGGAGAAATGGAGCGGGAACACTCCATCAGCAGATGGAAGGGACGCGCCATACCGTTCGCCTGGGTGACCACCTACATCTTGTGGCCGTCACAGCACGTGCCACCAACGAGCATGAGCGATTGGCCTGGGGCGAGCTCTATTACTATAATCTCTTCTTTCGGCCCGACAGCAAACCTGAAAGGCCTGGGCTGGAGACACCCGCGCATCTCGACACACCGGGCGTCCTCACCAATGATCCTGCATCGGCTGATCTCCTCCATCGTTTGGTGTATCCTGGGCATCCACTTCCCAGCTTTGTCCTGCCTCCCGAAGATTTGAACCAGGTCAAGATATTGCACGGGTCCTGCCGCAAACCGCATGGAGTCGGCAAGGAAATGCTTTCAGTGGCAGACGCCATGCTCGAAGATGCTGCCAATGAGCCAACCAGACGCCCACAACAGCTTTTTATGACCGGTGATCAGATCTACGGCGATGACGTGGCGGCATCCCTCCTATTTACGCTGATAGATGCGGGCAAATTTTTACTGGAGGGAAACGGGGAAGAGGTGTTGCCGCTGGTACAGGTACCTGCCTCTCTGCTTGCACCTGGGGAACGCAGCGAGGTGGTGCGCAACAAGGCAATGTTTACCACCACCACCCCACAAAGTCAGCTGCTCTCCTTTGCTGAATACGCTGCCATGTACCTCTTTGCCTGGTCGGATGCGCTCTGGCCAGAGGACTTGCCCGATGCTGAAGATATATGGAACACGTATCCGGAGGCGCGACCACAGCCCGCGTTACAGCAGAGAGAAGAAGCCACATATACAGATCATGTAGATAAGCTGCGCGCGTTTCGGTCTACCTTGCCACAAGTGCGCCGAGCGCTAGCGAACATCGCTACGTACATGATCTGTGACGACCATGATGTGACCGATGACTGGTACCTGGACGGGGCATGGTGCCAGCGGGTCCTGGCTAGCCCACTGGGACGAGGCGTCGTGCGCAACGCACTCCTGGCGTATGCGCTCTTCCAGGCGTGGGGCAATACGCCCGACCAATTTGCTGAGCCCAATGGTGCCGCTCTGCTCGATGCGATTGATACCTGGCGTTGGGGTGAGTTGGCTTCGCAGAAGGATACTATCAGCAGGATCATCGGCTTGCCCGATTCGTTCGAGGGAAGAGGCAAGCTCACGCGTTCAGATCAAGCACTCCGCTGGAACTATACGGTTCCTGGCTCGCATCACCAGGTGATTGTTATGGATACTCGTACACAGCGCCTGTATCGCTCTCCCAGCGATTTTCCGGGATTGTTGGCTCCCGATGCCATCAAGCGACAAATCGTCGCTGCCGAGCATAAGGACGCGGATGTTACCCTCATTATTTCAGCTACCCCAGTACTCGGAGTGGGGTTTATCGAGGCCATACAATACTGGGGCAGATGGCGGATCAAAAATAATTATGCCTACGACTGTGAGGCATGGAACTTAGAGTGGGGAACCTTTCAACATTTTCTCAGCGCCGTGAGCGCCATGAAACGGGTGGTGTTTCTCTCAGGGGATGTACATTATGCCTTTGGTTCGAGTTTAGAGTACTGGGACCATGCGCGGCACACGACCGCCAAGCTCATCGATTACACATCCAGTCCCTTGAGGAATGAAGGGTCAAACTCTCAGATGGCCATGTTCGCTGTAGGGTACCCAAGTCTCTTTCATCTACTAGGACGGACTGAGATGCCGACGGTGGATTTCTTTGCTTGGGATATAGTTGCTGGCAACCGCCACATCCTGCGAAAAGTACTCAAACTCATACGATCAAGAATCTATCAGTTCTGGTGGTCGGTGCCACGGTTGATAGATGCAATGAGGTCGCCCTATGAGATAGTACTTCCAGCACAAGGATGGCCGAAAGGGTCTTTCAAGGATACGCCACCGACGAGAAGCTATCGCCTACACTATCTTCGCGACACATTGCACGGCCTCGCTGCTCCTGATGATGCCCTTGAGGAGCCCAGGCCAGTGGCTAGGAGCGGGTTCTGGCTGAAGCGCATGGCTTTAAGAATCATTGCTTTTGCGGAAACAAAACTAGGAAAAACCAGGCGCAAGCTCGTGAGAAGGACGCTGGCTGCTCAACAGGCACCTGAAAAGCTGCCTCGAGGAACGCACCATATCGTTCGAGGCTCAATCAAAGGAGCAGAACGATTAGAGCGCAGACTGGACAGGCGCAAGAATATTTTGGTGGAGGCGCTCTTTCATCGTGAGGAGTGGTTAAGCAAGTGGAAAGCCGGTGCGCATATCGTTGGGTACGCCAATATCGGCGAAATCGGCTTTGATTGGACGCCGGAAGAAAAGAGTGTGTTTCAACGTCTGTGGTGGTGGCAGCCCGAGGAGCCCGATTGTGCTACTATAGCGACAGAGTACCGCGATACATTAGAGCTCCCAAGTCCCGATGCTGGTCCACCGCTTCCATGAGGTGGCGGCCAAAGTACACTTTTCACGAACCCTAGTACAACGAGTCAGGGAAGTCTGGAGCACCGGTCAAGTAATGAGAGATCAAATGAGCTAAGCTGTCATAGTCCGCAAAGGGTAGTGCGCAACACCTTTCATCCCAGGAGGAAGCGTTTCGTAATGGGTTGCTTTACTAGCCGCTTTAGCACCATGAACCCGTTAGCTTACCATATCTTCAGTGAACCAGGGCCATCCTCTGGCATCAATATAGATACCGATCCCGATACGGTGCAAGGTAGTGCTGAAAAGGTGAATACGGTGCCAGCCTCCAAGCGGCTCGTTTGCCATGCTCTCCTGTACAGAATACACACCAGCCCAGGCGGTCGGATAGGGTCCTGCCAGGCCGATGCTTTCTCCGCAGTCGCTCAAACCAGCAAATCCTTCATTGGCGATACGCTGGTAAGGCGTGCTGCCATCGGGGCAATAGTGGCTAAATCCGCAATGTGCCATGTTCCAGCTATGCAGCAGAGCACCGGATGCCAGGGTGTTGCTCCAGGCGAAAGGAGGAAGTCCACAGGTGGCACGTTCATGATTGATTAATTGGAAGAGTTGCTGGGTAAGCTGCTGCGCCTCGGATGAAACAGGTGCCGATCCATAGGGAGCTGCCAGTGTCCCGTTCTTTGCAGGAACTAGGGTCGTCGCCTGACTGTACGTTATGCAGTTTGCGACTGGTGGTGGAGTACTGGTACTGGAGGCTATGATGCGAGGAACCCGCGTCGGTATAGGCGTCGCTTTTTGCCTGGGAATTGAGAGTGGGGGGATCGCAGTAGGGAAAGTGATAGGAGATTGCTGTAGGCGACTGTTGCTCAGCGAATCGCTCGTGACACTTTTGGACGATAAAGATGTAGTGATGACTTTCTTAGAGCCACATGCTGCCAGTAATACGATCAGTGAGAGACTTAGCAGTAGCCAATATATTTTTTCTCTCAAGCAATAACCCTTTCTGCTTTTCGCACCTTTGTTTCTCAATGGCTCATAGTGTAACATACTGTATATCCGTGTACGCACAACATCAAAAAATCCGGTACTTTCGTCTATAGATGAGTTTTTGATCTGAGAAGTCCTGCGCTTTCAGTGTTATTCGATTGACGCATTTTCCAAACCTGCTATACTTATGTGGGCGCTCCGAATCAGTAGAGTTGGCCCATGAGATTTAAAAATCATAAGGATACGCTAATGCGAATTGCGCTTGACTATACGGCAGGCATCAGACAGGGAGCCGGGGTTGGGCAGTATGTACGAAGCCTGGTGGATGCCATGCTTGCACAGGATGCGAGGAATGAGTACACGTTCATAACGAGCGGACGTCCAACAAAGAAGCATTCATTTCCTACAGCTAGCAATGTTCGGGGTCGAAGTGTATTTATTCCTGATCGCTACCTTAACATACTCTGGTACCGCTGGCGAGTTCCGCTTTATGCAAATTTCTTCACGGGACCAGCAGACATATATCATGGCCTTGACTTTGGCCTTCCACCACTGGCTGGTAAAGCACGGAAGGTTGTTACCGTCTATGACCTGGCTTTCCTGCAACATCCAGAGACAGCAGTCCCTTCATTGGCCGCATATCTAAAAAAAGTAGTACCAGAGTCTGTAGCTCAAGCCGATGTTGTTGCCGCAATCTCTCATGCAACCAAGCAGGCACTCATCGAACACTATAGGACTCCCCAAGAGAAGATTACCGTCATTCCTTGTGGTATTGCACCACACTTTCAACGCATCACCGATCCTGAACTATTAGAGGAAACACGGCGCAAATTTGATCTGAAACGTCCTTTAGTCCTCAGCGTTGGTACTCTGGAACCACGTAAAAACCATCTCGGCCTCATTAAGGCCTTTTATGAGGTGCAGCAAAGCAAAGAGAACCCGGCTATACTCGCAATTGCAGGAGGGAAAGGCTGGCTTTATGAAGAGACGCAGCGCGTTGTGACGGAACTCAAACTGGAGGAAAAGGTTCGCTTCCTGGGCCGTATTAGCGAACTCGAACTGATTACATTGTACAGCATGGCCGATGTATTCGCCTTTCCATCGTTTTTTGAAGGCTTTGGCATGCCGCCCTTAGAAGCTATGGCGTGTGGCGCTCCTGTCATCACTTCAAACACATCCTCTCTACCAGAGGTTACGGGTGATGCAGCAATTCTTGTCGACCCACATGATACACATGCATTAGCGAATGCAATTACCCGTTTACTTGGGGATGAGCAATTGCAGGAGGATCTACGTCAGAAAGGCTACTTGCAGGCACAACAGTATACATGGTCAAATGCAGCACACAAGATGCTTTCTGTGTATCAGAAGCTGTACAAAGGTGTAACAGATTATTCTGAGGAAACCGAATTGAACTCTGTTTCTTATACTTGAAAGTCAGATGGAGACATATGCCAAATGCATTGATTACTGGGATAACAGGACAGGATGGTAGTTACCTCGCAGAATTCTTATTAGAGAAAGGCTACCGCGTTTATGGTATGGTGCGGCGCGCCAGCACATTCAACGACGAACGCATACGTCATCTACTCGATCGCATCGAGTTGATTGATGCCGATCTCCTTGACCAACTCTCACTGATTCAAGCACTACGTCAATCGCAGGCAGATGAAGTTTACAACCTCGCTGCAATGTCGTTCGTGGCAACATCATTTCAGCAGCCTGTTGCTACAGGTGAGTACACTGCGCTGAGCGTTGCCCGCATGCTAGAGGCCGTGCGCCTTGCGGATTGGCCAATCCGCTTCTACCAGGCTAGCACTTCTGAGATGTTTGGTAAGGCTCAAGCAGCCCCACAAAATGAGCAAACACCGTTTTACCCGCGCAGTCCCTATGGAGTGGCCAAGCTCTACGGGCATTGGATCACGGTGAACTTTCGCGAAAGCTACAATCTGTTTGCCTGCTCAGGAATATTGTTCAACCACGAATCCCCTCGGCGTGGCCACGAATTTGTCACACGCAAGATCTCACGTAGCGTAGCGCGAATCAAGCTAGGCTTGCAGAATAAGCTATTACTGGGCAATCTCGATGCGCAACGTGATTGGGGTTTCGCAGGGGACTACGTTGAGGCCATGTGGCTCATGCTGCAACAGGATAAACCAGATAACTATGTAATTGCTACTGGCACGACCCACAGCGTCCGCGACTTTGTCATCGCGGCTTTCACACATGTAGGCATCCACGACTGGCAACGCTATGTGGAGATCGACCCCAACCTCTTCCGACCTGCTGAAGTTGATCAGTTGATCGGAGATGCATCCAAGGCTCGCCAGAGGTTTGGTTGGCGTCCTCGTGTAACATTTGAAGAA
>WNGE01001314.1_pt1 | contig 67991 bp, 57 predicted proteins | sample 5400651 | NCBI WGS metagenome assembly WNGE01 (sample SAMN13153370, study PRJNA577476) | soil metagenome | isolation source: 60 cm soil or saprolite under grassland replicate 2 | place: USA:California | collected 2016-06-15 | reverse complement strand
ATAGAATTCGTGGATGATTTGCCCAGTCTGATTGCACACCGTGATTTCACGGACGGTTTTTTGAAATTTCGTTGTTCAACAAACGAAAGGTATAAAGGCGCAAGCTCTATGCCAATAGCATAAACTGAGGGTTTACCTGCTGATCGAGCGATATGTCGGTAAAATCAGCAAAAAGTTTCAGACAGCTGCAGGATTTTTCCCGCCAAAACTCCAAGAAATTTTTTCCTAATTCACGGGAGCTATCATCGTCAACTCTTGAGGGTTACATCGAAACTTCGTACGAATTCCGCGAAAACACTAAATTAACACGTCCCAAGATGGCTACTGAAACCTTTCGACCACTATTTCGTCAAAATTACTAGGAGGAGAATTTTGCTATGAAGAAGACCAAAAGTATAATCGCAAGTGGTTTGATTTTGGGAGGATTATTGACAGTGGCTGCTCCTGCAATGGCTGATTGGGGTCGTCATAGAGAGCTGCGCCACGATAGACGAGAGTTAAACGATACCAGACGAGAATTTCGTCGGGACCTCCGGCGTGGCGCGGATCCGAGCGAACTCGCTCAGGACAGAGCTGCGATTGCGCGCGAGCGAAGAGAACTGTGGGAGGATCGATACGCGTGGAGACGAGGCTATGACTACGATCGAGATTGGGGTTGGTGGCGCTACTGGCGTCGTTAGGACTAGCAGCTAACTGTTTAAATCAAGATCCACTCAAAGGAGGATTCACTCAAACGAGCGGCATAAACTAAGTAGATTTTAACAGGTCCCTGAACCTCTCGCACCGCTGCTGCATTCGCGGCGGTGCGAGAATCTTCTTTTCACAAAACACCCTAAAAAAAATCTTTTTGCTCGGTCCTTGCCTTTTGCAATTTGTGCCGTCACAATAAGGCGCAGGTGGACCTTCTCCTTCGCTGTCCTAATCAATAAATTCACCGGTGAATTAGCTCTTTGCACGCTCTAATCGTCCATCTGGAGGGGAGTTAATTGCTATGTGGAATCGATTACATCGCAAGCACGTCATCATGGCTTTTCCCAGTTTCGACACAGCGACCAATTCCTGGGTACCTCAGGCGGATATTACCTGGTGCATCGGTCCGACGCGTGAATCGGCATTCGTCAGATTTACAACTCGCGTTACCACGGAGAACGAAGCGGTAAGCTGCGCCTTACACAAAGGCGTGTCCTGGATCGATCAACGCCTCAAACATTTGCGCAATCGTCAGCCTGCCGTTCGCGAGCGGCTTGGTGATGTGATCGAAGCACTGCCGCAGAGCTTGAAGCGGTCAGAGTCCAGGCAGCTGCCGGTATTCCAACTCACGACGCCAGCTAGTCAAAGGAAGGCTCTCACTTTCGTTCAATTCAAGTCGGTCATGGCCCAACTCGGCTTGCGCGGAAGTGAACAATCGCTGCACAAAAGCTATGACGCGCTCGTCAAATTGCGCAATACCCGCCACTGCTCTTGGGCGGAAATTAGAGACAAGATGCAACGGTCTCAGAAGCTTCCCGCGACCGCACGTCGGCCGGCCCGCGCCGCGAAAGCGGCGGGGCTCCCACTCACGACGCGGGATTGGCGGCGAATCGTCTAGTTCGCAGTCAACACATTCCAAGCGCGAGCATTCGCAAACCCTAGGGATCACGCTCTCAAGGCAGGACGTCATTCCCTAAGAGGTGAGTTTGCTCGACCAAATCTTGCGATAAAACTTGGGCTTTGTTTCCAGCAACGAACACCGGAGGAATGAAGATTTGGCCGGTAAAATTCGCCCAATCCACGGAATAATAGCCCGGCGCCGGTAGTCACTAGAACTCGACAGTATATTCTGTTCCCGTACGGCCTTTGCATCTGCCGAGGCCACGGCCCGTCGAGGAAGATCCGATCAAGAAGCACTGCATGATCGTTCTTCTGTCGCCTTGTAAGCTCGCGGTCCAATATAGCAGCGGCCCTCTCAGGGTCTGGATCGACTCGCCGGACGATTTGTTATAGTTCTCGCCGTAAGCAACATCGGCCAAGGTGCTGGACCCGCCGAGAAGGCCGCCAAAGACATTGCCATGCGCAAACAGGTCGGGGCCGTCCGCATCAATCGAACCGCCGCCAAATGCGTTTTGGTAGCTTTCGAAAAAGTTCCGGCGCGGAACCGGCTTGAAAGCGCCGACCAGTACTTCTCCGTCTGAAGCGACAACCTGAATTAGCCCCGTTCCCTCACGCGCGAAACGCCAGCGGCCATTGAGTTTCTCGCCGTCCCGGGAATGCATGGTCAGTGGATACGTACAGGCTGACAAAGACAGAAAAACGATGACTACCAGGACGACTCTGACTAAGTCCATCATCAAAAGGTTACGGCACAATGTTTTCGCTCGCGGCATTCCAACACCTAGTTTAGCCGCACAAGTCGACTTCGACAACTGAAATCACCTAACTAAAAGGTTTTCTGACCCAGCAAGATTATGCTACCTTTCGCCACGGCCGTATGTTTCGGCAGTGAGAGCCTGCAAGATTATGAGGAGCACATCCCATGGCACAAGATGAACGGGTGAAAGCATTAATGGCAGCGTTTCAGAAGACGGCGTACTTTAAATGGATGGCTCGCCAAGGCATTCCGGTGGTCGACGGCTATGGAGTCGAGGATGTCCGGGATATCGCCATGGCATCTTGGGCGCGCATGGGCGGCAACGCTGCCTTCGTCAACCTTTACGGCATGGAGGGCGTCACTGGCATGTATGTCGGAGAAATTCCCGCCGGCGGCACGCTCAACCCCGAAAGACATTTTTACGAGGAAGTTATCTGCGTCCTGGAAGGCCAAGGCGCCGCTGAAGTTTGGCAAGACGGCGGTCGCAAGCAGATGTTTGAGTGGGGTCCGTGGAGTCTTTTCGCGCCGCCGCTCAATACCTGGCATCGCCTGCTCAACGGCGGTCGCACGCCGGTAAAATTTCTCGCCGTCACCAACGCTCCACTGGTGATGGACGTCGTTCACAACGAAGAGTTTGTTTTCAACTGCCCGTACAATTTTGCCGACCGCTACTCGGCCGCCGAGGGTTATTTTAACCAGGGACACAAGCGCTACGAGTCGGGCATGCAGCATATCTGGGAAACCAACTTCATCACGGACATACAGTCAGCGAGTATCGACAAGCGGGAAGTGAAAGGCGCCGGCGTGAGCATCACTCAGTTTGAATTGGCCGGCAATAGTCTGATTGGCCACCTAGCCCAGTGGCCGGCGGGGCGATACCACAAGGCGCATTACCATGGCCCTGGAGCAATTTTGTTGGGCTTGCAGTCGTCCGGCTATGTGCTGTTGTGGTCAAAAGAGATCGGCACGCGACCCTATGAAGCGGGACGAAGCGCAGATGTTGTGGAGGTGAAGTGGAAAGCCGGCAGTGTCTACTGCCCGCCGGGCGGATGGTTTCACCAGCATTTCAACACCGGGGCGCAACCGGCGCGCCATCTCGCGCTACGCTACGGCAGCCGCATTCACCCGCTTGGATTTAAGATTGCCGACAAACGCAGCGAAGACGGAGTTTACATCGACATCAAGCGAGGCGGCACACTGATCGAATATGCCGACGAAGATCCGCACATCCGTAAACACTACGAAGACGAGATGAAGCAAACAGGAGTGCAGTGTGAAATGCCCCAAGTATGAACGTTCGAATCGTTCAAGCCCATCAAATTGTAAAGACAGTCGGCGTCGGATCAGATTGAACTCTTTCTCTTTGAACTGCTTGAACGGTTGGAATCTACTTAATCACCTCTCCTGCAAATTCTTGAACGGTTGGAATCTACTTAATCACCTCTCCTGCAAATTTTGCGATGCCACCGCTGCTTCTCAATAGGACCCAAGCAATGACAAACTGACTTCAATTGTTCCGCTGATAACGATTGCGCTACCGGGGGTAACTTCGGGCTAGCGCCACCGCGCCCGTCGAACGCGCATTCGGACCGTCAGCTCGCGCAATTTGTCGATGGGGAGAATTTCGGTGATTTTTTGACCGTCACCCAAATCATATTCGACCGACACGGAGTCTTTGGTCCAGCAAATGGTAAATGCATGCGGCTCGAGTCTATCGATATGTCTCCCGACACTACGCAGGAGCTGAGAAAATTTCATGGTTCCCGTTGCTTGAGCAGAAAGTTGCCTGCGCCGTTTTCTTCTGCCTTGAGCGTCGAGCCAGGAGACATAACTGGGTTCGTAATGGAGTGAACCGTCATCGCGCAGCAAGTGAGCACCCCTGCGCGACGACTTTTGGGAATTCCACACTTTCTCGGAGAGGCTTTTTCGGGTGTCCAATTCCGCGATGTCTGGCAGGGAGTCGCTGCGGACGACGTAGTTGCGTCCGTCCTTTTCCATGACAAAAGCCACGACTCCGAGAGATTCGAGAGACTGACCTATGGCTCGTAACGACTTTGCGTGCGGCATCCTGAGGCTCCTACTCGGCCATCTTCGACTTTCGCAATTACGCCGTAGCTTCGAAGCGACGCGAGCAGCAGTAAATTTCAATCCATATTTTAGTTGGGCAGCGCATTTCACGCAACGCTGGGTCCGCTAGGGAAACCGTCAACAATCCATGAAGGCGCGGGCCAGAGGACGTCAAAAATGCCAAACGGCCCAGCGCAACGAACCACGAGGGGTGATCACTGCACGACCGAAACAGATCAAGATTGCTCAAGCTGAGACTGACTAGCGGGCTCTACCGACGCAATTTCCCCGCGGACAGTTTCTTTCACTGAAAACGCCAGCAGCGCCGCAGTGGCGAGGGAGCCAAAACCAAACAAAGCGAATGCCGCGCCGTACGCGATCTGATCCGCCACCAAACCAAAGAGAGCCGGACTGACCAGACTGCCGATCTCGCCAATAAGGCGCCAGAAACCGAAGAACCGGCCACGCGCGTTGGCCGGCGCCATGTCCGATCCTAGCACCTGCATGCTTCCCGCAGTCACAGCATGACCGCAATGAATCCAAAGAAAGCCGGCGATGAAAAATCCCAGGCTCCAGTGCCACACCGCGCTCGAGGCAAGAAACCAAAGACCGAGAGATATGAACATGAACCCCGGCACCATCGTGGTTTTGCGCCCGAATCGGTCCATCAAGTAACCACAAGATAGTGTGATCGGAATGCCGACGATGGTGCTGGTGGTCGCCAGTCCGCCCAAGCCCTTCGGCCCGACGCCGTATGCGAAGGTCATATAAAGTAGCAGCGTTCCTCCCCAAAGCACACCACGAGTCATGGACGCAAAGAATTGAGCGCAAAAAAAACCGCGATAGCGTGGATCGAGCATCAGCGCCAACAATGCCCGGGTGTCCAGAGATTCTTCGGTGTTTCTACCACTCGTTCTGTGCACGCTTGGTGCCGACTCGCGCACGAGAAAAAAACTCGGCACAATGGCCAGCAATGCCAACGCACCGTGCGCCATGAAGGGGACGCGGATACTCCAGCCCGCGAGAAAGCCGCCCAGCGCCGGACCGAGCAGTCTGCCGGCGCCCTCGATCCCTACCATGCCGCTCATCTGCCGGCCGCGTTGACGGCGTTTGCCGACGTCTGCGATGATCGCCAACCGGGCCTGACGCCACATTTCCATCGCCGCGCCGCCGATGAAGCGATACGCGAGCAGTTCCGGAAAAGAATGCGCCAGCGCCGTCAACCACGACGACGCAGCCATCAGGACGGGCCCGGCAAACAGAATCGGACGCCGGCCGGCGCGGTCAACCAAAAAGCCCGTGGGCACAGCTGCAACGAGCCCGCCGAGCGCGTGGACGACGATGACAAGGGAAGCGACGCCGAATCCTGTGTCGAACGATTTCGCCAGCACCGGGATCGCGGGTGTCGCAATGCTGTAGCCCAAAGCGAATACAAAAGCCGGAAAGTATAACGTTAAGAGCTGGTAAGTGGAAAGTATCCCAGGGCTGTCGTACTTTTCGGATTCGATGACTTTAGCCATGCGGGGAATACGCCGCCCTTGCCAGTATGGTAACCGCGGAAAATCTGCAACGGCTTCGAGCTTGTTTCATCCGCGCCGTTATTGAATACACAAATGAGATCACGCGCGACCGGGACACTAATGGCGGCGCAATCGGCCCCGCTAGGGGTTGAAGCCAAGCAATTTCCGTTGGGCGTCGTCCAGAGCTACCGACCAAACGCCGCGCTCTTTAAAATACTGGACCGCCGCCGGATGATACGGCAGCGTCACATCCGGATCCACGGCGCGTTGTCGGGTCCAGTCTTTGAAGCTCGGGTGCAGCGACGGGAGCTTGTCGATGTTGTCCCAGACGCCTTTGAGAACGGTGCTGATCACCCGATCAGCAGCTCCCTTGTGGCTGGTTAAGTAGATATCGTACGCGTTCACGCACGTATCCTCCACCACCGCCGTGGCCTGACCGCGCTTGAGCCAGTGCGGATAGTAGCCGGGCACCGCACGCCGTAGCCGCTTCTCTCCCTCGGGAGAACAGTCCATCGATATATGACGTACGCCCACGGCGGCGTCGGCTTCTTTGACCTTAGCTGCATCCAGCGCGCACAGGCTGACGTCGGCGCGCCCTTGGACCAAGGCATCGATTCCTTCGTTGACGCCCGGCACCGGAACGATCTTGACGTCTTCCCATTTCATTCCCGCGCCAGATAGATAACCGAACAGGTTGTACCAGTTGGCAAGCTGCGCCGGATATTCGCCTGTGACCCTCTTGCCGCGGATATCGTGGATGGTTTTAATCGGCGAATCCTTGCGTACAAGCGGCGCCGTCAACAACACCGACCCGCGCATCACCAGACGCGCATTGGGTGTGTGTTGGAACGGATTGCGACCGCCGATCTTTAACCGGTCGGGCCCCTGATAGGCGAGCGCCATATCCACCGCGTTGTTGATACCGAAGTCGATCTCGCCCGAGTTGAGCAGAGGTAAGAACGTGCTCGTGCCCGTATAGGGTTGGACGATCATCTGAAACGGCGCGCCCTCGCTGGCAAACTTGGCAAGTCCGCTCGCCAGCGCATAGAACACTGTGCCTGGCGGATTGGCGCCAATGGTCAGCGAGCGCGGCAGTTGTTGGGCGTCGGCGACGACACAAGTCCATAGGTAGAGCGTGAGTAATATAACGATGGACCGCGAAATCCCGCGATGCTTCGGCCGCATAAAGGCTCCCTCTCTCATGCTATTGACTCACGTCTAACTCGGCTTGTGTCTTCCCCTTGCTAAGGGCGGCTTCAACTCAGTAAACGAAATCCGTGTTCAATCCCAACCATATAGGCGCCTGGCGTTTTCGCCGAGAAATTTTTGCTTCGACTCTTCCGAAATATCCTTACGCTCTCGTATCGTCGACACGACGTAGGGGAACATGCCATCCCAGTGGGGATAATCGGAGGCAAAGATAATCTTCTTGTCACCGATGCGGTCCATCACATAAGGCAACGTGCTCTCTTCCGGCTCGCCGGCGAAAAACCAATTGCCGTGGGTAATATATTCGCTCGGTTTGGCTTTGAGTAATGGCGCTTCGCATTGCCGTTTTTCCCACTCTTCATCCATTCGATCCATCCAATAAGGCACCCAACCGCAACCGCACTCGAGAAATGCAATCCTCAACTTGGGAAACTTCTCAGCGACGCCGCCATAAATCAGCGCGGCGCAGTCGATCATGGTCTCGAATGGACGGGCGACAGTGTGGGCGAACAAGAATGTATCAAAGCGGATCTCCCCGGCGGGACCTTGCCGGGAATTGTGCACAAGGAGCGGCGTGTTGAGTCTTTCAAGCTCCTGGTAAATCGGCCAAAAAACCGGTGTGCCGAGATGATCCTTAAGGCCGAAGGAAGCGATCGTAATGCCGGCGAGCCCAAGCTTCGTAATAGCGCGATTGACCTCCGCCAGCGCGGCCGGCACATCCTGGAAAGGAACCAAACCGATTCCTTTCAGGCGCGGGCTTTCTTTGCAGACGCTGGCGATCCAGTCGTTGTAACCGCGGCAGAACGCGGCGGCGTAGTCTTTCTCCGGACTCTGCGTGATGCCGAACGCGCTGGTCGGAAACAGAACCGACACTTCGATGCCTTCCCGATCCATGTCCCTCAGGCGCGTCGGCACGTCCGCGACGTCGATGCCGAGCTTGCCGTACATACTGCTGTCCCACTTGTCCTTGGCGACGAGCGGTCCTTGTCTTCGGCAAAAAGGCTCCTCCATGCATGCGCGGATATCCGCATCCCGGTCCTGAACGTGGCCATCGGCATCGATGACTTTGGCGTTTTGCATACTTCTTCCTGTCCTCCTGTATTTCTTTATCGTCTGCGTAACTTCATAGCGCTTTGCGCGCGTACCCCGAGTACCGTTTCTCGCTTACCACAGCGCCATTTAAATGGTCAATGCTCTCTCGCGTTCAATTTACTGCTTGGCTACACCGCTGCACCGATTTTCGACAGATGTTTGCCCGGTTTCCAGATTTGAGCTTCGCCTATTGGAAAAATCATCCTGGCGCGCCTAGCGCCGCCATCCCAGGAGCGACAATCGAGTCGATTTGACTCGCGGCGCAAGGATCGGCTATCTGTCTCGCATCACTCACTGAGCTTGTAACAGAGGTGATCGATGATCAAAAAACGCCTGTTTATTGCTTTATGTATGGTCGGGTGTTTAAGTCTCAGCGCGTCTGCCCGCGCCGGCGAAGCGTCGCCGCTACGGAAGATTCGCGCCGCCATCACCTCGATATCCGGCTCCATGGCTCCTCCGTGGGCGGCTCACGAGTCGGGCATTTTCAAAAGGTACGGTTTGCAAGTCGAAGTCATCGCGACGCCGAGCGGTGTGCAGGGAACCAACGCCCTCATTGCGGGTGAAGTCGCATTCGTACAGATCGCCGGCGGGACAACGACGGGCGCCACGGTCGGCGGCGCCGATTTGAAAATTGTCGCAACGATGGTTGGCAACCTGGTGCTGAATCTGGTCGTGCGCCCTGAAATCGAGAAGGCCGAACAACTGCGTGGCAAAAGCATCGGCATAAGCCGTTACGGCACGTCGCTTCACACCGGCGCCCGCCTCGCCGCAAAACACTTCGGTCTGGAGCCGGGTAAAGATATCCACATCGTCGAGATCGGCGCCGGCGATTGGATTGTCGGTGCGTTACAGGGAAACCGCGTGCAAGGCGGTGTGTTCGGCTATCCCGCCACCAGCCGAGCGGTAAAATTCGGCAATCGAGTGCTCTTGCATCTCCCGACGCTCAATCTTCCTTACGCGTCGACCGGTGTCTCGACGCGTGGCGAAATTATTCGCGATGACCCGGACTTGGTGCGGCGTTATCTTTCGGCTCAGATCGAGGCGATCGCCCTAATGAAAAGAGATCGCGCGTTTACGATGAAGGTTCTCTCAAAGTATCTGCGGACCAATGACATGGATATCCTTACCGAGTCCTACGATATCCAAATCGCCAAATACATGATGAAGGTGCCTTTGCCAACGGCTGACGCAGTGAGGTCGGTCTTAGACGAACTCGCCGAACGAAATCCTAAGGCCAAAGATCTGGACCCTAATAAATTCTTCGACGACCGATTCGTCCGTCAATTACAAGCCGGTGATTTTATCGAATCGTTGTATCGATAATCCAAAAAGGCTCCATCGTCGGCGAAATTAGCCATTTTTTAGTTCAGCCGCAGCATTCTTTCCCGCGATGTAACCCTGCGTGGTGCAACGACCGAGTCCGTGTTGATTGAATCCACCGGCCGATTCACCCGCGCAATAAAGACCCGGGATAACCTGAGCCTGCATGTCCATCACTTGGCACTTGCCATTGATGCGCAGGCCGGAACGAGTGTCATGCACATTGGGAGTGGCCCATGCCGCATTGAACGGCGGCGTTTGGATTTTGTATTTCGGCGCCGGCTTGCCGAAATCGCTGTCTTTCCCCGCATCGACAAAGGAGTTGTACCGATCCACCCCGGCTTGCAAGATCGCGCCGTTCATCGGTTTTGCCTGATACTCGTTTTTGATCGCCGCCGCGAGTTCCGCCAGGGTATTCGCGCTGAAGAAATAACCGTCGAGATCGACGTACGGCGGCGTCACCTTCCAGCCTTCCCTCTTGACGGCGTCGGCGTCGAAGATCGCCCATACCGGCCCGGCGGAATAATCCGGCGGTTCGGAATACTCGTTCATCGCCACCGCAGCATTGAAGAAATTATATTTGCTGGGATGATAATCGATCTTCTCGTTGTTGCGATAGTCGTTAGGCGTGTAGGGGTTGATGTCGTTGTACACGTTGCCGTGCGGATAATCGCCTTTGGTCTCGTCGTAGAATCTTTTGCCCACTTGATTGACCAAAATCAAATCGTGCCAGTCTTTCACGTTCAAGCCGGTCGAGCGGACCAGCGGAAAAATCGGGCTCTCTAACTCCCACGTCATGTAATTGTATTTGGTCGCAAGCGCTCGTTTAGTGCGAATATTATCCCCGTTCTCCAAGGTTTGGTTTGCGAAGCCCCAAAGCGAAGCGCCGATCGCCGTCGCAGCAAGCTCGCCGCTGGCATCCTGGTAGCTATAGGGTTCCCCCGCGACCGTCAGCACAGCGGTTAATCTCGGGTCGAACATGCGCCGAAAATTCAAGTTGCTGGTCATGCCGCCGGTCGTGACAATCACCGCTTTTTTCGCGCGTATATTCATCGTCGGTTGAGTGCTCTCGATATTACCGTCGTGGCGAAAGCTCTTTAACGGCGTCGACTGGCCCGGCAAGATTCGCGGTGTGTGCTCGGCGGTGATGCCGATCACTCTTCCCGCGCTGGGCTTCTCTCGAACGATCGTCGCCATCTTATAATTGAGCAAGAATTGCACGCCCTTTGCGCGGGCGCTCGCCTCGAGCGGTCTGATCAGTCCGGTTCCCGCTCGGTTGTTTGGACTTTCTGCTCCGGCGCCTTTGGTCCAAAAGCAATGATTTTCCCGCGGCGCCGAGTTTCCCAAGTTGTGTCCGCCCTGATTGTCTGGCGCGACTTCTTTAAACTTCACGCCGTTTTCCAAGAGAAATTCATAGGTCAGCGCGCAGTGATCGGCAAATGCGCGCATGACCGCACGGTCGTTGTAACGGTAATCCGGCCAACCATTAGGCTGCACGATGGTCCAATCGGTGAGATCAGAGAAGACCGTGTCCGGGGTATCCTGTATGCCGTATTTCTTCTGGGCGCTTGTGCCGCCCCCCAACGGCACGTTGCCGCCGCTGATGATTGCGTGTCCGCCGATATCATAATTGGTCTCGACAACAATCACCGACGCCCCACCATCCGCGGCCTTAATCGCCGCGGGCAGCCCCGCCGCCCCCGATCCGATAATTACGACATCCGCTTCCAGATCCCAGCTCTGATCACTCGTTGCTGTTTGCGCCATTGCTTTGTCCTCCGCTCATAATTCGCTCAAATTTTGCAATCGCTTACATCTGCAGAAACAAAAATGCAAGTCACGATGAGCCAAAGGTAACAGGCAAAAACCGTAGTTTCACTGTTTTGCACTTTTACTTTTGACTTCTAACTCCGGATCCTCTAGACGGGATCGAGTGTCATCGAGGAAATAGCAGAAGCGAAAGGATACGACAATGCCACGCTTACCAGACATTGACGAAAAACAACTGACTCCGGAGCAACGGCGAATTTACGACCAAGTGAAACGCGTGCGCGGCCACGTGCGTGGTCCTTTTGCGATTTGGCTGCGTAATCCCGAGTTGGCGGAGTGCTGTCTTAAGCTCCAGGATATGTTCGCATCACGGGTGAGGCTCGAAAGACGGCTGGTGCAGTTGATGATCCTGGTCTCGGCGCGGCTCGCGACCGCGCAGTTTGCCTGGTTCATTCACGAGCCTTATGCAGTCAAAGAGGGCATCTCATCCGATATCGTCGAAGCGATTCGCGAACGGCGCACACCGAATTTCGCGCGCGCGGACGAGCGCCTGGTCTACGACGTCACGCTCGAGCTCAATACCACGCGCACATTGTCCGAGCCGACCTACACCCGCGGAATGGCCATGTTCGGAGAGGAAAAGATGGTCGAACTCGTCGCCGGGATCGGTTTCTACGTCATGGTGGCGATGACGCTCAATGCCTTCGATGTGCCGGTGCCGGACGGCAAGAAACCCCTGGCTGAATAGCGGTCAGTGAAACATTATTTCTGGCGTTATTCCGGGCAGCTGGCGGTAGCTAGCGCGACCCGGAATCCAGAACCCCCTCTTTGTCTCCCCCTTAGCAAAGCAAAGGGGGAGATTTAGTGGGGGGCTGCCGGTTTTCACCGGCATGACGGAAAAAGCCGAATGACTTCTTAAATCAACTTCTGACTCAGGACACTAGTACGCATAAGTGAATTTTTCACGGCAGTCTAATTTTAATAGACCGCAGAAAAAATCTCGCACTTCCGGAGCCCCCATGAACTTGTCGTACTCATAGTGCGGGCCATAGCTGGCCCAAATCTCCGCGCCGGGTTCAATATCCTTCAACGCTAGAAATACAAAATAAGGATGCGTGCAAAGCTGTTTGACCGCTGCGTTTTGGAAGTTCGTGTCTATCCCGTTGATCTTGCTGGGGGCGAAATTGATGCGGCTCACGTTGGCGCCGTAAGCTTTGCTATCGATATATTTGTAGGGATGCGATTCCTTCCACGCGCATTTCGGTATCGATGCGATGTAGTGATTGCCGAGCGACTCGTCGTTGTCCGCAACCAGGCGCCCGCCCAACTCACCGATCACTTCGCCTTTTTTGATTTTTACGACAGCAAACAAGCCGTTCCCGCCATTGGGAACCAGCGATTTCTTTATCACTGTCCTTTTATCGTATTCCTTGTTTATTTTTAGTATCGCCACCTGTTCGCCCGGTGCGTCGAGAGAGCTGCCGGCAATAAAAATGACCGCAAAATTTAGCATCAAAATCCGCAATCGGGTTTTCATTTTTTGCTTCCGTGGGCGCGCCTCCGTGGGTAATCTAACCGAGTTTTCGGCGAGCGGTTAATTCAGTCCAAAGAGCCTTTTCGCGTTCAACGCGAGGATGTTTGCCTTGTCCGTATCGCTGATCTTTGCCGCCTTTACTTCTTCCAGTGTCGCACAATGTTCATAGCTCGGCGGATACGAATAAAACAGGCTACCAAAAACTAGCCGGTGCGATCCCGCGGCCTCAACAAATTGTCGGATGTACGCCGAGCCGCGTACATGCGCCGTGTCGAAAAGAATATTCGACGTTCGCTTGGCGATGTCCAATGCGAGCTGGCTATTCGCATTCGTCGTCAAGGCATCCATCGAGACGAAAGTGAGCTCTGGAAATTCCACCGCCAAACGTTCCAATCGCCACACCGCTTCCAGGTTGGACTCCGCATTGGTGTGAACCAAAGGCACAAGTCCCAACTCACTCACCTTCTTGAGCAGCGGCCGCATCAGCTGATGATCGACGGCCACTCCCTGAAACCGGCTATGCCACACGACTCCCTCCAACCGCAGTTCATGTTTAATTCTTTCCAACTCGGCCAGCGAGCGCGTGCCGTGGAGCGGTTCCACCGTGCCGCAGGCCACCGGAAAGCGTTTGCGGTCACGCCGGCGATAGCCGGCCACCGTATCGTTGCAGCGCATCGTGTCCTTGATGCCGTCCGCCTGGATATAACCCGTGGCGGCCAGGATTGCCGACATCGTCACGCCGTTCGCCTCCATGATCCGCACACGGTTGGTGTAATCACGGTCCTGCCAGTCATTTCCTTCCTGTAGACTTCCGCCCGTCAATGAACCGAGATGATGATGAATATCGAAGATTTCCATGCCCCCCCCGGGGATCGTTTTCGAAATTATCTCACGAAACTCCGTACGACTGTGCGATTAACTCCGACATTCTTCATTTTGATAATTCGTTGGCGCTGTCCGGGAACTGCAACACGCCGACAGCCAATAATCTTCTCCCGCGAAATAGCAGTGTTTTCTTAGCAGGAACTTTCCCCGGTTTCCAGGCTTCTTGGCACAGGCATTGCCTAATGTATAGATGTGTGGAGAATTTACGGGAAGGAGTATTTTCCATGAATCGAACAAGAATTAGATCGATGGCAGGAATAGCGCTGCTAGCAATTATGACGGCGTTCGCGAGCGGCTGCTATTACTACGGGTATGATTATCCAGAATATTATGCGCGGCGGGACTGGCGTTATGACCGATACTATGATCGCCGCTATGATCCGCGCTACGACCGCTATTACGACAGTCGTTATTACGACGGTCGTTATGGCTGGCGCTATCGGGACCGTTATTACGACAACCGCACCGCGCGGGTCTGGCGCGATAACAACGACCGCTACTCCGATTGATAACGTCATTGATCGCGCATAGCGGGAATATTATTCACACAGGCTCGGTCCAAAGGACCGGGCCTGTTCTTGTGGCGTCATAGAACTCGATTGGATGTGGCTGAAAAGTTGCCGCCATTGCCTCAGTAGTGAATCCTCCGGTGCCGACCCTGTCATTCACCTCAAAATAGACCCGGCAATTCGTCAACTGAATGCCGTCAATCTCCGCAGGTAATACGACAGCGATGCGATACCAAGCAAATGTAAAGCCCTTTGATATGCTCTGGCGAATGTTGTCGCATACCTCCCACTTCGAGTCATCATACTCGGCCAGTCGCGCCGGAGTATTCAGCAACTGCGCCACAAGCCCTTCATTGGGCTCTCCAACCACGACCGACGCGCCATTATCCCTTAACCTTCTGACGATCCGCTTCTTTGTTTAAGTCCAAAGCTATTCTTGGCATGATTTTTTCTCTTGTTTGTTCTCAATGTTTGGGGAAGGGGAACCAAGGCGACGAAAGACGGCTTTTCAGAGTAGAAGCCTAGTGCTCCGCTTTATGATTCCTGATCACTGAATTTTGCCGAAAAAACACGACCGCGAGCGGTCACTCGCCACGCCATCCGAATCGTCGTTTATTTTATCCTAGGAAATTCACAATAATCGAGTTGCAAAATATTTCTCAGTTGACTCTGACCGTGGATTTTCCAACGGCCTAATTCAGGCGCCGAAGCGTGATTCTCAAGGAAAATTGGCGATCGTCCGCGCTCCGCCGGTGAGTTCGAGAATATGCAAGCCAGTGTTGGCCCGATCGGCGACGTAAATAAAACCGCGCTCATCGACTTCAACGTTATTACTTTGTATCGCCACTTTGCATCTCTCGCCGCCGCCTGGGTCTGGCACGCAGCGCTTGTCAGTTTTGTCGGTGACCGCCGGTATATAATACCCGACTTCTTTCGGACGATAAGGGTCGCGGATATCGACGGCGCGCACGCCGGCGTTGAAATAGGTGACGAAGATCAATCGCTTATAATAAATCGGCGCGAAAGATTCGTTGCTCGCGTGAGCCCCGAAGCGACCGCCGCGAGCGCAGAAATTGCCGTTCGCCTCGACCACGTCGAAATTCGAAATCGAGAACGGTCTCTTCTCGTCAGTGATATCGGCAAAAAAAACCGGGTGCCGGTACTCGCGGCATTCGTTTTGGGTTGATTCTGTCACGATCACGACGAAGTCGGCAGTTTTGCCTTTTTCCATCTTGGCAAATTCCGGCACGGTCATCCCGAGTACGGGAAAAGTCGTGTGCGCGCCAGTGTTGGGATAGAGCTCGAGTTTCGAAATTTGCGGATACAGAAGATTCTCGGCTGACGGGGCGAAGGGATCCTTGGAAGCGGGATTACCTTTGAGCAGTTTTTCCCGGTCGACGATCTGAAGCGTTCCCGCAGTGCTTGAGCCGTAGCCGAAATAGACTCGGTTACCGAGCCGAATCGGGCCGTGCAGCGCCTGGGGTACTGGCTCGATTTTGGACCCTGGCTCTTGCCCAATTAATCCGTAGTCACGAATGTAGTGGGGTCGTGCCGGATCACTCAAGTCGTAGATTTTAACGCCGCGGCTGCGCCAGCCTTCATCTTTCTTATAGGAGACGAGATAAGCGATGCCGGTATCACATTCCCACCAATTCTTGTGTGTCGTGGTTAAGCCAGAGAGCACCTTGGTCAGTAATGTCGGCTTGGCGGGATCGCTGACATCCACGACCTCATGCGCGTCATTGCCGAAAGTGCGAAGCAGATAGGTTTTTTTTGGATCGCCCTTCGGCAAATCTTTGCCATCGCAGACGCGCACCATTTGCGCCCCGCCAGCTTCGCCTGAGCCCGCAGCCGAGCCGGGAAAGTGCGCCAGATACTTTGGAGCGCGCGGATCGGTCACATCAATGATGGACGTACCGTTCGCTTCCATCCGACCAGTCAAAGGATTCAACGCCGAGCCGCCGTGATGACCGATGTAGGCGATGAAACGATCAGCTTGCCGGTGAATAACCGGCTGATATGCCGAACGACTCTGCAAATCGTTGAAGCCGACCAGCACCATGTCCTTGGCCTCGGGGGCTAGTAGTCCAGACGTAGATTGCCCCGCCATCTGCGCGCACCCCGCCAAAATCAACGAGAGACTGATGACTGCGATCAGTTTTGACACCTCATAACTCCTTGCACCCGGAAGCAACGCTAGCGGAAAGTTTCGATCGTTGCTCTGCCGCGAGACAATGGGAAGGAAACCGGCGGCAGAATAATGAGGACGCGGCAAGAAAGTCAACAGGAGATTGTTTGGATAGCGATCTCTATCGTTTCTCGCTAGGCGCCGCACCGAGCAAAGCTATTCGACCTTTCATTTGGAAAAACTCACGACTCTAAATATTGGCGGGTAATTTCTACCCGCGCGCTACTTTTTTACGCATTGCGGTGATTTGCCTACTCTCTACAACTCATTGACGTTATGAAGCTTTATCACTGGTATGGTCGTTGCTCCTTTCCCAGTGAGGAAATAGAGAGGAGGATACGCCATGAGAACGCTCGCTACACTACTGCTCTTGGGCAGTTTAGGTCTGGGCGGATGCGAATTCGCGGCGGGAGCCGCTACGGGCGCTTTGGCAACTGGAGCCGGCTATGAGATTAACGCAAAACGACAGATGGACCGGCTCGAAGATGACTATCGCCATGAGCGAATCAGCCGCAGAGAATATGAACGCCGTAAAGAGCAGATAGAGAAAGGCTCGATTCTATACTGAGCGGATGGCCAGGTTTTACGGATCGAGCAATAATTTCTAGTTGGCCACCCTCCCAGGTGCCGTCTCGCGTGAAGACGCGTAGACGGCACCTGGGAATTTCGATTCACCGAAAGCCATCCCGCCTCGACCTCGCAGTCAATAAATACCGATCCATTGAGCTATAGAATGCAAGACGGCCGCACTCAGCTGTCAGGAGAGTCCTTCGCTCACGGATCGTGATAGTTGTATTTATTGTGTTGAATCGTATTAATGAAGCACAGCGCTAGCGGCCGGCCTGAGTCCTTCGCCAGATCGACCAGACGACCGACGGCCTCACTCCGACGAAAGAAGGCTTGGAAGCCGAGTTTCTCGTAGGCGCTTTGCTCCGGCAGACTATTGGCGTAGATGATCGCCGCTCGGTTGGCGATCAAGTTCGGCGCCAAGCGTTGCGCCAAAAGTAGCCCTTGGCCCGCGTTGTTTCCAAAGAGCACATAATCCACGGCTCCATCCAACTCTGCTAATGCGCGCATAATGGCCGTCGAAGATACCTCGTCCCAGTTTTTCATCTCGAACTTAGCTTGCACTGTCGTCAGGATAGTTGGATATCCTTCGGCGATTTGGAAGAGTCCGTTGCGCTGAATTAGACGGTTCCAGGAGAGCGGTGGATTGGTAACAAACTCCCCAACCGTCACCTCATTGTCCAGGATCAAGGCTACAAATTGTTCGGCCGATAAGCGTAGCAGCTCGTTTTTCATTTTCTATCTCTCGGATTTATCTCTTCACGAGGATGTCTTCTAATCTATCGCAGATCTCGGATTCTTTCACCACAGAGACCCAGAGTAAACACAGGCTTTCTTTCAACACTCCCCTCTTGGCGACCTCAGCGCCGTCGCGGTGACAGCCGAATACTTTTCGCTACAGAGACACGGAGTGCCCCAAGCATTTCTCCTTAAAACTTTTCGTCACATCCTCCGTGCCCCGGGAGTTCATAGAAGCTTCGAGGTAAAATTTTGGTCGTTATTGGGCAACAATGCCCTCCACTCTGTCGGCAGGCAGTTAAAGAAACCCAGCGATAATCCGATGCGTTTAGTGAAAGACATAACAAACCGGCTTGAAGATGTCCTGAAATCGACCCATCGAAATAGATAGCTGCCAATGACAGAAAATAATGGGTGGATAAGCAAATGAAAACAGTCGCCGGGCGCGCGATATTCTTGTTCTTCATGGGTGTTGGGGCTCTGGAGGCTGAGGAAAAGGTTATTATCGGAGGATCGCGTCCCTGGTTGAGGAGATGACAGAGTTAGCCAAAGCCTATATGGCCAAGCATCCGTCAGAGTCGATCACGGTGTTGCAGGAAAGCATGAGCAACACAGGCGGCATTGAAGGAACAAAGATCGGCCGAGTCAATATAGGCCTGGTAACGGACGAGCCAAAGGGCCCGATAGGGAAAAGCTCGTGTACAAAGCCTTGGGTCGGACGCCGGCGGGCGTGGCGCTGCACAGATCGGTTCCTGTCAACGGTCTGAGCGAAGCTCAAGTCTGCGATATTTTCAGCGGGAAAATCACATCCTTGAAGGAAGTTGACGGCAACGATGCTAGATCGTAGTGTTAACCCGCAAAAGAGACGATGCTAACACCCGGGTGTTCCGAGAAAAGATGGCTTGTTTCAAGAATCTTCGAATCACACCCGATGCAATCGCGCTGCTTCGAGGAACCGAGATGTTCGAGGCCCTCGATAAACGTGATAATACCGTCGGCATAATCAATGTGGATGCAGATATAGCCGAGCGGCAAAACGCGAAAACAATCGCGGTTGACGGCGTGTCGCCGAGCCGAGCCCCGCAACGGTGCAGCACGGCAAGTACAAATTCTATACTGGAGTCGTAACTTTGGGCGCGCCTCAAGGATTGGCCAAGCGTTTTTGGACTATGTCGCGCCGAAAGGGCACAAAATCCTCGCGAGCCGTGGAATCATTCCGATTAAATGAGCAGCTTAAGAAGAGACCTATGAACCCCGCTCTCTCGCCAACCTCTGCGCCTCTGCGGTGACCGTCCAATGAAACCGATTCCATGGTCGGAATTCTCGGCTCGACCATCGCCACGATTAGTCGGCTTCCGCTAACAACCTGAATGCTATTTTTTTTTGGACTTCTTCCGCGGAACTTTTTCGCCCGCGCGGCGAGCCTCCGACAATCCAATTGCAATGGCTTGCTTGCGCTCTTCTCCGTTTTTCCTGAACGACCGCTTTTTAAAGTTCCTCTCTGCGCTCGCGCATTGCTCGCTGCACTTTCTGTGATGCTTTTTTGCCGTATCTCGCCATGATTGCAGCCCCTTTAAGTTATTTTTTTGCTCGCTCCAGGATCAATGACGAGATTCTCTACTGTGCCGCGCGGCTCAATTTGCGTATCGGTCGCTGTTAAAAGATTGCGATCAAAAAAATCCCCTGATCACACGATCTCAACAAGCCTACGTCTGCGGCGAGTTCGGGTCGACCACGGGGTTAGCCCGTGTTGCACCGCGTGCGGGATAGCCTAGCGCCGACAAGTCCGCGGTGATTTCGTCGAGGATCACCGGATCGTCGATGGTCGGTGGAATCCGGTATTCGACTCCGTCGGCAATCCTCTTGATTGTGCCACGCAGAATCTTACCCGAGCGAGTCTTAGGCAGCCGCTTGACGACGGTCGCGACTCTGAAAGAAGCCACCGGGCCGATCCTTTCGCGCACCATCTGAACCAGGTCGGTGACGATCTCGCCGGCTGATCGCCTCACACCCGCCTTGAGCACGACAAGACCAAGCGGGACCTCTCCTTTGATCTCGTCTGCGACGCCCAACACAGCGCATTCGGCTACATCAGGATGAGAAGCCAGCACCTCTTCCAGCGCGCCGGTGGAGAGACGATGCCCGGCAACATTGATGATGTCATCCGTGCGGGTCATGACCCAGAGGAAGCCATCTTTATCCTTATAGCCGGCGTCGGCAGTTAGATAGTAGCCGGGAAAGGCGCCGAGATACGACTTCCGATAGCCGTCATCGTTGTTCCACAAAGTCGACAGACAACCGGGCGGTAAAGGGAGCTTGATCACGAGGCTGCCGATTTGGTCTGACGGTAGCTCATTCCCATCATCCCCGAGTACGCGGACATCATAACCGGGCACGGGCTTTGTGCATGAGCCTGGCTTCACGGAAAGCATTCCCAAGCCAACACAATTCGCTCCGATGGGCCAGCCCGTTTCGGTTTGCCACCAGTGATCGATCACTGGCACGCCGAGGTGCTTTTCTGCCCATGCGAGCGTATCGGGATCACACCGCTCACCGGCGAGAAATAGCGTACGGAAATCGCTCAAATCATACTTGCGCATGTAATCGCCGTTGGGATCTTCGCGCTTGATCGCGCGAAATGCCGTAGGCGCTGTAAACAAGACTCTCACGCCATGCTGAGAGACCACCCGCCAGAAGGCGCCCGCATCAGGAGTGCCGACTGGTTTTCCCTCGTAAAGCACCGTCGTATTCCCATTGAACAAGGGTGCATAAATTATATAAGAGTGGCCGACCACCCATCCTACATCTGAGGCTGCCCAATAGACTTCACCGGGCTCCACTCCGTAAATGTGCTGCATGCTCCATTTGAGCGCCACGAGATGGCCGCCATTATCGCGCACGATCCCTTTGGGCATTCCCGTGGTGCCGGAAGTATAAAGAATGTACAGCGGATCAGTGGCGGCGACCGGAACGCAGTCGGCCGGCTGCGAGTTGGCCATTTGCTCCGACCAGTCGAGATCGCGTCCGCCGATCATCGTCGCTCTTTCCTGGGGACGTTGGAGAATAATGCATCGCCCCGGTTTGACAGAAGCAAGTTCGATTGCCTTGTCGAGCAGCGGCTTGTAGGGAATGACGCGGTCAACTTCAATACCGCAGGAAGCGGAAACGATCACCTTCGGTCGCGCATCACTAATTCGGCTGGCTAGCTCATTGGCGGCAAAGCCGCCGAAAACCACCGAGTGGATCGCGCCAATGCGAGCACACGCCAGCATTGCAATGATCGCCTCCGGCACCATGGGCATGTAGATGATCACCCGATCACCTTTCTGAACCGCTTGCCTCATGAGCACGCCGGCAAAGCGCGCCGCTTGATCGAGCAATTCGCGATAGGTGAACGTCTTCACAGTTCCCGTGACAGGGCTATCGTAAATAAGCGCCGGCTGGTTCGCTCGACCGCTTTCTACGTGCCGATCAAGGGCATTGTAGCAACTATTCACTAACCCTCCGGTGAACCAGCGATAGAACGGAGGTCGCGACGTATCAAGCACCCTGTCCCATTTTTTGTACCAATGAACCGCTTCAGCGGCTTCCGCCCAGAAATTTTCCGGTTCGTCTAGCCATCGCTTATAGACTTCGTCATATGTGCTGTTCATCGCGTGCCCTCGTCGAGCTAGCCATTACGAAATCTTGGATCGATACGCAGACGGCAAATGATTGACGCAATTAACTGTCCCTCATCACGGTATCGACGATCTCGTTACTTTGTGCAACTAACCTTCCCTCTCGTCTCCCAATATTTCTATGTCGGCTTCCTCGGCGCCTCCGCGGGTGAGATCCCAGATCTCTGGTTTACCCCAGAGACACAGCGTTCATCGCGCCGGAAAGGGATCTGCGCCGGCAAGCTTTTTATATAGCTCAACTACTTCGTGATCGCGGGGCAACTCTTTGATTGCCCGCTCCAGTTCTTCGCCTCCAAGGGGCGCAGGATCATCGCCCATGAGCTTGTTAAACTCTCCGGGAAACTTCGGATCTGCAAATGCCTTGCGCATGGCGTCCCGGATGACCTGGACACGCTCCTTGGGCGTTCCCGGCGGGAAGATGTAGGGCCAGCGCGGATACTGAAAGGCGCGAAACATGTCCAGTAGTTTTCTTTCCCTCTCGGATTTGGCAAAGCTCCCGAGTTCGGGCAGGTGCGCAAATGACGGGTGATGACGACCCTTCGGAACCGTGAGCGTAGTATGGAAGTGGACCAGCTTCTTTTCGATCCACTCACGGTTCTCGACAACGAATCGGGCCGCGCCAGTCGCATGAGCGTCCAGCTCGCCACGCGTAATCGCCAGATAAATTTCCGGCCCGGTAAAACCGGTCACAAACTTTGGCTCTTTCAAATTAAGCAAATACGCGACGAAGCGCGCTGTGACATAGACCGGATGGCCGACCGAGTGAGCGCCCAACCTGAGGCCGCTTGCAACTCTCAACTTCTCGAGGCTATCCAATCCCACACTCGCCTTCGTGTAGAACACGTAGGGATCGCCGCTGTCCGTCGAGCCCAAGTAAATCAGTTTATCGAGATCATAGGCGCTACCGGGCAGGCCCAAGATCGGCCCGACCACCAATCCTGCGCCGATCGATCCTATCGTCAGTCCATCGGGACGGGTGGAACTATAAATAACGTTTGTCGCTTTCCTGCCGGCGGCGCCTTCTATGTACTCAAGCATTAATTTCGGTTGGCCGGGAATATACTTTTCGAGAAACTTCATAAGTGCTCTGGTCTGGAACTCACCGGAACCACCGGGCCCGCCGCCGCGAATTATTTTGATTGTTTTCCCTTTGTAGAAGTCCGATTGGGAGAATGCCGCTCCCGCAGTCGAAATTAGGAATACGCCAACCAAAAGGACCCGAACGAAGGCGTAAAGGGCTAGCGCGTTAAGCGGCATGGATACCTCCCTTGCGTCTTGTTGACTTCATCTGCTGCTTTGTATTACTTATCCTCCCCGCATCTGGGGAATCACCCCGAAAGGAGCATCTTAGGCGACGCACGACTAGCAAAGTTATCATCAACTTCCTGGCGCTCGTGATTGCCGGTTATTTTCTTTTTATTAGTGCGAGCGGGATCTTCGCGCAAGAGTTCATTGGGTACTCGGCGGCCGGAATTGACGCAAACTCTATCAAGCCCGTGGTCGATGCTTTCCGCAATGCCATAGGGTCTCCCAACAACGGCAACGCCGCAGGACCCCTTACCAGCGGATGGCGCGAAATTAACTGGGACGGCGGCGGCAACAACTCAACAACGAGTCCGGCGCCCACGCCGTTCACAGTTTCCAGTTGACTCGCGGCGCTCTCTTTACTACTCCCGGAACAGGTTTCGTACAAGCTCCGCCTTCCGGAGTCGCAACGACGTTCAATAACGCTACCTATAGTACCCTCTTTACAACATTCAGTCCCTTGCGGCTGTTCTCGGCTGTGGGCAGCAACGTAACAGACGTGCACTTCTTCAGACCCGGTACCGAAATCCCCGCGACTGTTAATGCCTTCGGCGCAGTGTTCGCTGATGTCGATCTACCCAACAGCACCTCCGTCGAATATTTCGGGCCCGAAGCCGAGTCGCTTGGGAAAGTTTTCGTCCCACCGGCAAATAACGGCCTTTCGTTCGTCGGGGTCTTGTTTACCAGTGAGCGAATCGCGCTCGTCCGTATCACCAGCGGTAATACGGCACCTGGACCAAACGAGAGCGCTTCGGTGGATGTGGTTGTGATGGACGACTTCATCTACGCGAGCCGTTGGTAGGACCTCCGACCGATAAGAATCAATGCAAGAAAGGTGGCTGGTCGGAATTCGACTTTCCTAAAGCCTTCAAGAACCAGGGTGACTGTATCCAGTTAGTCAATACAGGAAAGTAATCACAGACGCGATTCGCGCCTAGCGGTGAGAAACCTGCCTCTCGTTTCACTGCGGAGTCGCGGAATTCGGGAGGTTATATCAATTCTTCTCTTTCGGGTCCTCTACGCTTCCGTCATGAGAGGTGGAAATGCCTACTTGCGAAGCGCCTCACGCGTGTGCTTCGGCCCAATTGGGTCCAGTGTGCACTTCTACGGCCAAGCCACAGCGGAGATTGGCGGCTTGGGTCATTTCTCTTTCAATTAACGCCTGTGCCTGCTCCAACTTGTCCGTGGGCACCTCGAAAACCAGTTCATCGTGGACAGTGAGGAGCATTTTGGCAACCGGCTCTCTGCGCAAGGCAGCGTCGACGCCGATCATCGCCTTCTTGAGAATATCGGCGGCGCTTCCCTGAATCGGCGCGTTGAGCGCCATGCGCTCCCCTAGTGTGCGGAGGCGGTAGTTGGAGGAAAGCAGTTCCGGCAGATAGCGGCGGCGTCCGAACATCGTGGTGGTGAAGCCATCGATCTTTGCCTTCTCCACTTGCGCTGTAAGAAACTCCCTCACTTTGGGAAATTGCGCGTAGTAAGTTTCGACAAAACTCGCCGCTTCATCCATTTCGACGCCGAGCCGCTGCGAGACTCCGTAGGTCGACATGCCGTAAGCAATGCCATAGGAGAACTGTTTGACCTGATCTCGCATGACTGAGGTCACATCGTTCGAACCGACGCCGTAAACCTTCGCGGCGATGGTGGCATGAAAGTCGTGTCCCTGCGCAAACGCCTGGCAAAAGGTCTCATCCTCGCAAAGATGTGCGAGCACCCGGAGCTCGATCTGTGAGTAGTCCGCCGACAGCAACACGTGACCCGACGGCGCAATGAAAGCGCGGCGGATTTGGCGGCCGAGTTCGCCGCGAATCGGAATGTTTTGCAAGTTGGGCGCCGTCGATGACAAACGCCCGGTCGCCGCCGTAGTCTGCTCGTAGGTCGTATGGATTCGCTGGCTCTGCGGGTCGATGAGCGCCAGCAGCATTTCGCTAAAGCCGTTCTTCAGCTTCGAGACCTCGCGATATTCGAGCAACGAGGCGACGATCGGATGGCTGCCGGCGAGCTTCTCCAACTCCGCGGCATCGGTGGAATAACCGGTCTTGATTCTACGAGTTTTTGGCAAAGCCAACTTTTCAAAGAGAATGCGCTGAAGCTGCAGATTGGAGTTTACGTTGAATTCCTCTCCTGCGAGTTGCTGAATCGTGCGCTCCAGAGTTATCGTTTTTTGCCCGAAGTCAGCATCTAGCTTCTCGAGATAGCCACGATCGACGAGAATTCCGTTATGCTCCATGCGTGCGAGCACTTGGATCAAAGGAAATTCCAAGGTGGTCGCGAGTTCCCAGATGCCTTGATTACGGAGGTGTTCCTCGACGACCGGAGCGACGGCGCGGAGGGCAACGGCCTGTCGGCAAACACTTTGTTTGTCGTCGGCGGCAAAAGACAAACTAACCTGCTCACCGGCTTGTGGCTCGCTTTTCTCTGCGTCAATCGAAACTCCGAGGTAACGACCGACCGTATCGCTCACGGTGTACCCCGATGAGGCACCGGGCTCGAGAAGATAGGCGGCGATTTTCGTGTCACAATAGAGCCCGTCGATTTCGACGCCGGTGTTGAGGGCCGAGCGGTAAAGTGGCTTGGCGTCATGGGCGATCTTCCCCCGATTGGGATCTTTCAGACAACCGGCAAGCCGGCGCATGGCTTGGTCAAAAGGCAGCACGTGCGCCTCGCCGGCTCCATCACTCAGCGCTAGCCAGTTTTCGTTCCATGCAAAGGCTACGGCTTCGCCCTGACGCAGCTCCGTCTCCGAGACAAATTCCGCGATCGAGCCCAATTCGAGCGCGGGTGGCGCCGCAGCAGCATGAAATTTGACCTCTTTGAGACGTTCGTGGAGGCTACGAAATTCGAGTGAGATGAAGAGATTGCGCACCGCTTCGTCATCCCACGCCTCGAGGCGAAGTTTCCCTGGATCGAGATCCAAATGGACGTCGTCGAGCAAATGCCCGAGCTCTTTGTTGATACGGACTTGATTGGCCCGTTCCTTGATCGCCTCGCGCAGTTTTGGCGTAAGCTCGTCGGCATGGGCGATGACTTGCTCGATATCGCCGTATTTATTGATCAGCTGCGCGGCGGTTTTGTCACCGACACCGGGCACTCCAGGTAAGTTGTCCGAGGTTTCGCCCTTGAGCGCGACGAAGTCAATCCACTTCTCAGGCGAGACACCGTAGCGCTCTAGTACAGCGGGAGCATCGTAACGGATAACATCGGAGATGCCCCGCCGAGTCATAATGACGGAGACGCCGTCGCGAACCAGTTGAAGAATATCGCGGTCGCCGGTGACGATAATGACCTCACAACCCTCTTCTCGACCGTGCTTGGTCAAGGTCGCCAGCAGATCGTCAGCTTCATAGCCGTCTAATTCGACCATCGGAATCCGCAGGCTCTCCAGCACTTCGCGGATCAACGGCAGCTGCTGCTTAAACAAGTCGGGAGTTGCCGCTCGCCCCGCCTTGTATTCCGCGTAGCGGTCGACGCGAAACTGCGGCACCCCCTTATCGAAACAAACGACCACGCCCTGGGGTCGCTCATCGGCAAGAAGCTTGATGAGCATCGCGGTAAAGCCGTAGACCGCGTTGGTGACCTGGCCGGACGACGTGACGAGAGTATCGGGCAAGGCAAAAAAAGCTCGGAAGGCCAACGAGTGGCCGTCGAGCAATAGCACTTTGTGCGAGTCTGTTTTCGCCGGTGGCACCGCGTTACGGGTTGACTTCGCACCTGATTTTTTGATTTCTTTGGCACTCACAATTTGCAGTTTACCTGTTGATTTTGTCTCCATCAACGCCGCGCGTTGACCGTTTGCTGCGATTTTACCTAACCTGATGGAATTTCATAAACTCTGCTTTACCCTGTAAGGTCAAGCAGAACGCCAAAAAAACAGATTTATTGACTGCGGCCGACTAGAGCTGAGGCGAGCTCGAATTTCAAGCACTGACCAGCAGCGCGCGCTCAATCAGCGACGTTCCATACCGACTTTGTAGACGTTGTTTTTCATCGCCAGCGCGCCTTCGAGGATGAATTTAGCACGACAACGCTTTCTGAAATCGAAGAGCATCGGGTGATACATGCGAGACCACTGATTCTCTGCGAAGGAAACAAGACCTTAGATACCGAACGACTCTTCACCGTAACATAGGGGATGATGCGCGGACGGCCCTCAAATCGAACTTTCCTTCACTCCCGTCGCCAAACCACGGCCTTTGACGGCAATCTCGCCGACTTGGTTTGGTCCAACTTCGTGGCCGTCTTCATCCAATAAAAGGGTCTTTTTGCCTCGGCGGGGATATCCGGCGGCGCTGCCCTCTTTCGGAAACGGGAACGTCGGATCTAGTATGGCCGAGCAAATTCGTCCCGCTTCCGTCTAACCCATGCCGATTTTTAAAAAAGTCCGCGATGAAAAGGTCTTTTTGTAAAGGTCAAAGTCCAGTTGAGTGATGGGCGCTCCAGACAGCGGATCATGCGCAGCCTCGGAAGCTGCTCGGGACCGGAAAGTACATTGGCGAGCTGGCGAAATAGAGCCGGTGATAGATGGCACATCGTAATATGCTCCTTCCTCAACCAGCTCGCTAAACGATGGACGCCCTCGGATTTGATATCGAATGGGAAGAGGGAAGCTCCGTTAAGCAACGATGAAAACAGGTGGTCTGATGATGATCCGAAACTAAGAGAATGCAAAAGGGTTAATCTGTCATCAAAGAAAATGGGTATTTCGTCCGCACTGCGGCCAGTGTTTCGATGGGCTTTAACAGCGCCCTTCGGTTGCCCCGTGGAGCCGGAAGTGTAGCGGAGGTGGGCAAAGTCATCTAGGGATACAGTAAGGCCAGGATTTCGCAGCAAATTGAGTCAACGATTTCATTGACATTAAGCAATCCACGACTACCGTTGGTCAGCTTTTTAACAAGAGCCAGATTACGATCGTTTGTAACGACCAACCCGGTGTCGGAATCTTCAAGAATGTACTTGATCCTTTCCGGGGGAAACGAAGGATCTAGTGCCACATAAACCTGTAAGCCTTTAATACACCGAGGTTCCACATGCTGAAAGAATGATTGCCAGCCACAAGTTGATTATCAAACCGGCTGCTGCTTCTCCTTCACCTCAGAGACGCTGATCAAGATGTTCACCCCGAATCCCCGAACCAGCCCCGTGGCGTTGCGATTCTTCGCGAAGCCGCTGTATCACTAAGGCGTCAGCTCTCAGCAAGAATTGATTTTAGCGCGGTCTTATTCGATAGCAGCGGGAGAAACAGGCTGTTTCCCGTTGTTCTTCTCTAATCTTTTTTGTTTTTCTGTTCTAAGCCGATGGTTGGCTCGCTTGAGCCAATAATCAGATTCTTTATGTGCGTCTGGATCATTGTATCCAAGCAAATATTCGTTTCGATCCGTGCCGTCTTCCCAAACCTTGTCCGTGCGAATTAAATCCTCTACAACTGCCAAGTCGTTTGACTGCTGGACGATGCCTCGTACTTGTGTTTGCACGCCGGCGGTCTCTCCGACAGCTTCGACAAGCGCCCAACAAATTATGGAGCGATTGGAAATCTCTATTTCCTTATTTTCCGATTCCCGGCAATGAATGGCTTTCCAACCTCCCTGCGCCGGAATGATTTGAAGAATTTTCCAATTTTCATATTCGTTCATAAAATCCTCTTCTACCGGTTAAAGAGCCGCTTTTCCGTCCTTTGCCAACAGTACAGTGATTTCTTCGAGAGTGCACACCTGATCGCCGATACCTCTTCCAATACCTGTAAAGCCAGGCGCCAATCCATACCGGCAAGTTTGCAGCGCTGACCTGTCAACGTTCCCTAATACTTTCCCCGCGCATATTTGGCCAGTCACGCCCGGCGCTATGGCCTGAATCGAACCCGCAATCGCATTTGACGACGATCCTTCAGATCGCGGCGGAAGTCTGCTCATCAATCCAGTCTCTGCATAATTTGAGTCCATGTTCCTCCGCTCGTCGCCTTGCCTTAAAAATTAAATCTGTGGGACTCTGGATCCGTTTAATCTCTATTGTCTGGGTAAGGTCCCGATCAAATACCAGCCCGCGCGAGCACCAGCCGTGGTCAAGTCCGGGAACGGCTACTCCATAAATAGGATGGCCTTTGTACCGTTTCATTGTCTTCGTCCTTTCTAGCGCCCGTCCCGTCTCGACAAACTGGGCAGTACGGCTCGACGTTTCGTTTCGCTACAGGCTTGAATCTATTCGATACTATCATTCGCGGCGGGAATTAACGAACGTTGAGAAGTCAACGCGGTTCATTAGCTTCACCGGTCATTGCCTGAGCGTCTAGCGGACTTGCTCGAAATCTGCGGCACATTATTCCTCGTGTTGCGGGGCGAAGATAACGGGCGTGCGGTCATGAAGCGATTTGAGAAACCCAGCGGTGAGACGCTCCTATGCGTTCGTACCAACCAAGATCGCTAAGGGCGCAGACCTCACGAGTCGTATCTTGTTCCCATCAGACGTGCTATAGTGAGAACACGATCGAGGATCGTAGCGAATTTCTTCTGCTTCTCGCCTGAGTATCTGGCGCGCTTTCCGCAGACTCCTTAAATGTCGGACGAGCGTAAGTTTAATTTGCCGGCGGTCGTCGGTGGGCATAAAAATCCGGCACGGTCGGATTTTAGTTAGGCACTTGGAAAATATTGGCACCAACAAGCTGGAAAGATTCACATCACCCGAGATCCAGCAGAAATGGGGATTCGAATGACGTTGACTGTTGGCGATAAAGTTGTCTATCCGGGTCGTGGCCCCTGCCGTATTGGTGGTGTCGTCCGGAAGGTGGTGTGTGGAATGTCGACGAGTTTTTGGCGATTGGCTCTACTGGACGACAGCGGAGCCGAGTTGTTTGTGCCCGTCGATAACTTTCGCGCTCTGAACACGCGAGCCTTACTCGACCGATCTGAAATTCCCGAGCTGCTCGGCCACCTCAAGCCGCAGGGCCGAATAACAAAAGATCGCATGACGGCCAAAAACTGGCGCCAGCGCGAGCTCGACAATGCGAAACTATTCAGCTCGGGATCCATATTCGACCTGGCCCAGATGATCGGTTCACTGACTCAGTTAAGTGGCACCAAGACCCTCGCACCACACGAACGGGAGACGCTGTATCGCGCGAGAAAACTGCTGATATGCGAGATCTCGGAAGTAATGGACGAAAGCAAAAGTGCAGCAGAGGCACGGATCGACAGCGTGCTCGAACCCGCTAAGAAGAAAGCAAGCGAGTCACCAAACTAAACTCCCCACCCTAACCTCTTCATTTATTGCGCGGCGTCCTCCGCACCCTCCGTAGTTAAGATGCGGACGGACGACCCGGGACGGGAGAGCGGTCTAAAGTTGCCGGTCTCTGGTCGTCTGTCGACCTCACGACAGAAACAAAGAGTTCCAGAGCTTCATTGCTACCCTTGCCCCCTTCGCGACTCTTCGGTGAGATTCCGAATTCTTTTACCACAAAGACGATAGAGTCCCTGTCTGCGCTCTACCCCCTCTGTGCCTCAGCGGTGAAATCTCCGATTTCTCTTCATGGCAGAGAACGTGAAAATAAAGGCTCGTGAACTCTTGTCTTAAGCTGACAATCTCACAAATGAAACACTGTCAGGATTCGCTTAAATGATGGAAAGTCGGATTTTATTCTCTGTTGCGTTTTTTACCCTTCATCCGTCTAACTCACGAGGGAGGAGTACTGCGAATGAAGGCGAAAAATTTCCTGGCTATTTCCATGCTGGTCGGCCTAATGGGTTTGGTCGGGGGTTGCCACTACGGCTCGTACGATGACCACCGCGACTACGGTTACAGCAGCAGCTCCGGGTCATACCGCGAGGGATTCCGCGATGGCCGCGCTTACGAAAGACGCCGCGACGATTGGGGTGCCAGCCGCTATTATGACCGCTACGGCTATTACCGGCGGTAGAATTGTTCTCGTGGTCAACTGTTTTCAGACAAAAAAAGAGGGGGCCAACCCGACCTGTTGCTCCCCCCTCATCAGTTACTTATGTAACGAGAAACCTACCAGCGGTTACGGCCGCCGCCGTTGCGTTCACCATGCCCTCCGCCGCCACCTCCGAAGTTATCGCGCTTCGCCATCGGCTTAGCCTCGTTAACCGTCAGAGTTCGACCATCGAATTGCGTGCCGTTCAGCGCCGAGATAGCGCTTTGGGCCTCGCTGCCGGAGCTCATTTCAACAAAGCCGAAGCCTCGTGATTGACCCGTGAACTTATCCGAGATTACGTTCGCAGATTCCACCGTGCCGTGCGCCGAGAAAAGTTCCTGTAAACGGCCTTCCGTTACGGAATAGGGCAAACCACCGACATATAATTTACTACCCATGTTCTCCTCCTAAAAGAGACTGTTATTGTCTTTGACCCTGAGAACCTGACTGCAAATGGGCTAGAACATGGGCTAACTGAACACTAAGACCACGCTCTGGTCGGATTGTCATTTAGAGGCTGCTTCGCAAGGAGAGAGACTGACAAAAGGCCTTCAAATTTTTGCTTTCCTCAGAAGGCCCTATACTGAAGAAGGTGATTTAGCGTACGTGTTATTCGCGGTGATGTCAATCCCGTTACGAAATAAGAGCTACATTTTTCTCGGCTCCCGTAGCTCGCGCCTCAGCGGTGAATAATTCGAATGCGTCTTCGCCACAGCGACGTAGAGCTCTCGGAGTTCCGCGTCCTCCGCGCCTCTTCGGTGAGATCTCCGAATCCATATTCACTGTGGCCAGATAGACGACACAAGGAACTAACAACACAGACTTCAAAGGCGATACCGTTTCTGTTAGCTCTAAATTCATGGGCGGCCGCCGCGCGCAGTTCAAACCATCAGCGGATTTGTGGAAAGTCTTTCGACTCAACGATGGCGTTTGGGGGTGGATTGGCTGCGCCTTTCGCAAACCGCGGTGCAACGTCTGTCCATCACTGAGCGTCCCGGGCCCAGTACAAGAGCATACCAGACGCCTCAGACTGATGGGTTGGGAGCTTGTGCAGTTGTGGGGCTGGGTGGTGGTCGTTGCGATCGTTGTCACGGCCGGTCTGGCACATGGACAGCCAGGACCGGCATCTGCTTCGACATCGGCTGAAAAAGCGGCACCGGCGCCGATCCCGCTTGCAGATGTCGCTACGGAGGCAGAATCGGTGTCCGCGGTCAACCGCGATATACAAGCTGAATTGTCGTCGGACCGAAGCACGGAAACGGTGGCACAACAACTGCCCGCGATTGCTCGTGAGATCGACGCGCGCCTGCGTGAGAGCCGGAAGATCGTTGCTCAAAGTCCTTCTATCGAAATGCTGCGCAGTCTTGAAGGCGAGTGGAGCCGACTGCGACGCGAGCTGTCGGGCTTAAACAGGGAGCTGACAGTTCGGGTAAACGAGCTCGAACGCTATATCGCTCGGCTCGATGATCTCGGAAGGACGTGGGATCAGACCTTTGTTACCGCCAAGGATTCGAGCGCACCTACGGACGTTCTTGGCCGAATCCAGACTGTTATCACCGAGATCAGGCAAGCGCGTGAGGCGGTTGAGAAGCAACGGGCGCGCGCATTGACAATGCAAAACCGAGTTGGCGTGCAGGATTCTCGGATCGCCGACGCGCTCCTGTTGGTCGCTCAGGCGCGCGACAATGCACTAAATCGCATGTTCTTCCGGGATAGCCCACCGATCTGGAGTCTGACGGTACGCTCCCGCATGGCGCAAGAACTTCAGGACGAAAGTCTGAGTTCGTTTTCTACACAATGGATGGCATTGGCCGCATATGCTCAGCGGCAGGCAATGCGATTTGTGCTCGGCGTCGTCGTCTTCATCACATTGGCTATCGCGCTTTTTTGGACACGCCGGCGTGTGCGCGGGTTGTCGGCTGAGGAAACTGGTCTCTCTCGCGCGTCTTTGGTGTTCGAAATGCCGATTGCCGCCGCGCTCATCTTGTCGCTTCTCGGTAGCCGCTGGATCTATCCGCAAGCACCACGTCTATTGTGGGCCTTGCTCGGCGCGCTTGCGCTCATTCCGAGCGTTGTCATCCTTCGCCGACTCATCACATCGGATCTCTATCCGATACTGTACCCGCTGATCGCGCTATTTTTCCTCGACCAACTCCGATCAGTTACCGCGGCGGTGCAGTTTTTGCCGCGCTTGCTATTCTTGGCCGAAATGCTCGCGGCCATGGTATTTTCGGTCTGGCTCGTCCGGTCCGCTGGCCGCCCGCCGCGCTCAACGTCAGACGAAGCGCACTCGCGCAAGATGTTCAAGATCGCCGGTTACGTTGGGTTGATAATTTCCTCGGCTGCGTTCATAGCGAATGGCTTTGGCTACGTGACTTTGGCCAATTTGCTTGGCAACGGGCTACTCGACAGCAGTTACCTCGCGCTGATTCTGTATGCTCTGGTCGAGGTTTTCGACGGACTTGCCATGATCGCCCTGAGCTTGCGTCCATTTGCGGTGCTCGGCATTGTCAGCAGGTATCGACGTCTGTTGCATCATCGCTTCCGCCGAGCACTGCAGACCCTCGGAGTTCTCTTGTGGGCCCTGGCCGTGCTGCAACGGCTTTTGCTACGCGACCCACTGTTCGACGCTGTCGGCCAGTTCCTGACGGCAGAGCTCGGCGTCGGCTCCATTCATGTCTCACTGGGCGATGTGCTGGCTTTCGGAATCACCGTCTGGGCCGCCTTTCTTGTTTCGCGGTTCGTTCGTTTCCTGCTGGACGAGGACGTTTATCCCCGGGTTCGTCTTAAGCGCGGTCTGTCGTACGCGATCTCGAACATGCTGCATTATCTAATCTTAGTCGTCGGATTTTTCCTCGGGGTGGCGGCCTTGGGTTTCGACATGACCCGAGTCACGATTCTCGCCGGGGCATTCAGCGTCGGCGTCGGTTTCGGCTTACAGAACATCTTCAACAATTTTATCTCGGGCTTGATTTTATTGTTTGAGCGACCGATCAATATCGGCGACGTGGTTCAGATCGAGGATGCCTCCGGCGTGGTGGAACGAATCGGCATTCGTGCCAGCATCATTCGCACAACAAACGGTTCCGAAATCATCATGCCCAACGGAAAATTAATTTCCGAACGTCTGATCAATTGGACGCTTTCGAGCCGGCAACACGGTATCGAACTCGCTATCGCAGTCGCCCAGGGGACCGATCCTCGACGCGCGATCGCGCTTTTAGAGCAGACGGCAGCCCGCCATCCTCTCGTTACGGGTGATCCTCCGCCGCAGGCGCTGGTCGTCAAGCTCGGTGCCGATTCACTCGGCCTTGAGTTACGGGCCTGGACCGACCACAGCGAACGGTGGATGCAGATCCGCAGCGAGCTAGCGATTGCAATCAGCTCCGCGTTGGCGACGGAAAAAATCGACATTCGCTGATGAGAAATTTAAATCCCGAAAAATGAAGTCCTAAACTGGAAAGGCCCTGGCGTCGAGGAAGACGTCCGGCCATTGCGTCGCTGCCGCGACAACATCTCTAATCCTTCTGCTCTAGCGGTGCCGTAATTGGCGGCTCAGCAGCTAGGCAAGAAATTACAATCGCAGATCCAGTTTGGGGATAACCAGAAGCTTCTCGACGAAACGATCGTCGCCAAACTTACTCGCGTACAAGCCGAGAAGACCGAGAGGCGCAAACAACCAGGTCAAAAGCCAGCCATACCAGGACGTTTGGTACCCGATCAAGCCGGCCAAAAACGGCAGCGCGGCTATCTCGAGGCAAACGCCGCTGCTGAACACCAACAGACTTCTTTTCCACCGACTGGTCTGCAGCAGCACGGTCTCCGAATCGCGCAGGCACAGAAGAAATCCCTGTATCAAACCAAGTTCACGAGGTTTCATCACGCGTCGCCTCTCACTGATAAAATTGCGTCGCTACGGAATGTTATTGACAGGCCGGATGGAAGGAAAACTAAACCGATCACGGACACAACGGCATTCTGTACGATACAGTCCGTCTATGTTAAAGCCGGTCGCGTCGGAAAGCAAATTAATTTGGTCTATGGTGAATGATGCACGGCCGGGGTGGCGCGAAACTCCTGGCAGCTATTTTTGATAGCAGCGCTGCACTTCGAGCTCGTGACCGGAACTCACGGTTTGAAACTTGTCCCAGAACGCGTCGTCGACCTTTTTTAATTCGGGGTTCTGTTTGGCAGCCCGGTAGCGCGTGAGATGGCCTGGACCGCCATTATAGGCTGCGTGTGTACAGGATTGCCTTGCCGGATGTCAACCTGGTAGTCGAGAGTCGTGAGCGAAGAGGAAAGATGTGGATCACAGGTGCGGCCGCGTCGTTGATTGACAGATAAACCCGCCGCGCGGTAGAAGCGAGAATCATACCGTCTGACGTTCGCGCTGAGGAGGTATTGAGCATGCCGACCATTGATTCCGATGCTCATGTTGTAGAGACGGAACATACTTGGGATTTCATGGAGGCGTCTGACCAAAAATATCGCCCGCTCATCGTGCGCCCGCGCGGCGAAGGCGGCGCCGAGTATTGGTTTATCGATGGGAAAATTCGCGGCCTGGTGCGAATCGTCATGACAGCGAAAGAGATGGACGAAGTCGCCGGCCGGACCGGACGCGTGATGATGACGCCGCGGGAAACCCGCGAAATGGAAAACGTGCCGGCGCGACTGCGCCACATGGACCAGTTGGGGATCGATGTTCAGGTGCTCTACCCGACAATGTTCATTGAGCAGATCACCGAAAAGCCTGACTGGGAGATCGCCATTTGCAAGGGCTATAATCGCTGGCTTGCCGACATTTACCGGCAAGGCCAGGGGCGGCTCAGGTGGATCTGCGTCTTGCCGTTGCTCGATATGAGCGCGTCTTTGGAGGAACTCAAATTTTGCAAACAGCACGGCGCGTGCGGTGTTTTCATGCGCGGTATCGAAGGGCATCGTCTAATCACCGATCCTTACTTCTATGCGCTTTACGACGAAATGAGCCGGCTCGACGTGGCAGCGGGAGTGCACGTCGGCAACGGCAATCCGCAAAACCTCGATTTGGTGTCGCAGTACAACGGCGGCGGCAGCTTCTGGAAGTTTCGCATCCCAGTCATTGGCGCATGCCATTCGGTAATGATGAGCGAAGTGCCGATGCTGTTTCCCAAGCTTCGCTTTCACTGGGCCGAAGCGGCGGCGCAGTGGATACCCTACGTCGTGAAGGACTTGCAGCGCCGTTGGGCCACCCAGCGAAAGGATTTGCCGGAAAATCCGCTGAAAGTCTTTCGGCAATTCGTCTCATGCCAGACCGATGATGACGTGGATTACGTTCTAAAATACGCCGGCGAAGATAACCTCACGATCGGCACTGACTATGGTCACAACGATCAATCTACTGAAGTCGAAGCGCTGCGCAATCTTCGCAGCATGGGAACGATTACCGACAGCCAGTACGAAAAGATTATTTATCATAATCCGAAGACGTTGTTCGCGCTGTAGCGCAGGCATCGGGGATGTTTACTTCTTTCTCGGCTGTCGTGAGTGGAGCGACATTGGCACTGAAGATCTGGTTGCGTTCGATATCTCACCGCGGAGGACGACTGAGTAAAAATAGACGAAACACGCGAGGGATCCGAGGTTTTCTCGGCTCTGACTCGAATTGATACGAACAGAATACTTAAAAGATTGAATGACGGATGCGTTCTGAGGAATTACCTAACGGTTTGTCGGGGAGCTAACGGCGAGGTGGCATGGGGTCGGTCGATACTCGACAGTGGCGTGGCGCGTGATCACGAGAAAGGAAAAAAACTCTCGCAAGTGCTTGAAAGCGGAGTGCCAAAATCGCATGGGACGGCGGGTGTTCGCCGATCAGTCGACCTTTAGCGGATCTTTTTCCGACCCGTTCGTCGTGGCAGACAACGCGGGCTTCCGGGCGTCGAAAATCGGCTTGCGCCGTTGCTCGTGCTCGCGCGCTTTGACTGCATTGAGCCGTTCGCGAAACCAGGTTTTTTCCGGCCAGCTCCAGTTGCCTTCGACGTCGGAGTAGTTGTGAGTGCCTTTGATAGCCATAGTAATAACGAGTCACAGCAAGTCGCGTACCAAGCACAAATGGTAAGAATTTCGTCACGCAGTGGCCGGCGGATCGCTTCTTCGGAACAAAAATCGTCGATGCGGCCCATAAATTGCCCGCTCGTGACGTGGTTTGCGGAAGAGGCTTAGGTTCTAGGATTCGTCGGCCGTGCGCTTCGCAGTAAAAAAGGAGCTGAATCATGAAACAGGGGATCGGTAATTTTGCCCGCGGCCCGGCGCTAATTGCCGGGGGATTATTCCTGTTGGCCCCGAATATTGCCGCGCTCAACGCGCAAACGTCGCCGCCGACGGCGATCAGAGGGACCGTCGGGTTCCTCAAAGACCGAGACCTGATCGTTGCCACTCCGGCCGGCGACGTGAGAATCGTCGTGACCGATAAAACCATTGTCCGCGGCGAGGTATCGATAAAAATCTCAGAGATTACCAACGGCATGTATCTCGGCACGACGGCGACGAAGCAGGCGGACGGAAGCTTTTTGGCGTCCGAAGTCCATGTTTTTTCCGAAGACCAGCGCGGCACTGGAGAGGGGCATCGTCCCCTCGCTTCCGCCCCTGAAAGCGGCGCGACCATGACCAATGCCAACGTAGAACAGGTGGAGGATGTCACCGTAAAAGATGTCAAAGGACGGCTGATGACCCTCAAGCACAAGGACGGCGAAGTAAAAGTTCTGGTACCGCCGGACATTCCGGTGGTGAAGCGGGTCATGGGTGACCGCAGTCTGCTCAAGGCGGGCGCCGAAGTGTCTCTCCAAGCAAGCCGCAGCGCCGACGGAACGCTCTCGGCAACGCAAATCACCGTGCGGGCAGCTGGAAGTAAATAGTGAATTGAGCGAGCGGTGAGATTGGTCGCGCTTGGATTAACCGCCAGGGTTTCATCCAAAGTCATGCCAATTCAGGACAACTTTGTCCGCGTATAGCTTGTCGATGTCCAGGTCGAAGGACATGCCGCGGCTCCTAAGATAATCGGCGATCGGCTTGAGCGGCATGCCCACGGCGGCAAGATAGTCGCCGCGTACTGAAGCGATGAGCTTACGACCTTGGCCTTGAATCGAATAGGCTCCCGCCTTATCGAGCGACTCATTAAGGGAAAGATATCGGTTAATTTCCTCTTCCGTGTATGCGCGCATCTTGACGAACACCGTTTCGACGATTTGAAGACCGGGTCCGCCAGCGCTGTCCAGGATTACTACGCTGGTGAAGATCCTGTGGATCTTGTCCGCGAGCAAGCGCAGGATTCGCCGCGCACCATCGATATCACCCGGCTTACCAATTTTCTCGCCGTTAAGGAAAATCATCGTGTCGCTGCCAATGACAATCGACCTGGCATGTTTCTTGGCAACCGATCGAGCTTTGCCGGCGGCGAAGTCGAGGACCTCGTCTTTCATCGACACATGCTCGGACACCATCTCGTTGAATTCCGGGTCGATCACTTCAAATGGCAAGCCGAGCAGCGCCAAAATCTCCCGGCGGCGCGGCGAGGTCGAGGCGAGAATCAGTCTCATGGAGCAAATCCGGCGTTCTGGATGCGGCTGGCTGCAGCCGCGCTGGCTGGCGGTTCTCGATCGTGAAAGGTGGTCTGATCGGAATGGAATTCATCATCGATGAGCGCGGCATAGTGCATCAAGCACTGGCGAACCTGCTCGGTGTTATTCGCACGCGTCATCTGCGCGCGCATCTCGGCGGCGCCGCGGAAATTGCGGCAATACCAGGTCAGATGTTTGCGCATGGCCATGAACCTCGACTGGCCGCAGGCATTTTCGAAATGCTCGCTATGTTCTATGATCACCTCAAATCTTTCAGCCAAACTAACGGGTGTCGAATCGATCACGAACGGGCTATCTATGAAAAGTGCATGCTTTAGCGCATTTTTATCGCGGAAAAGCCAAGGGTCGCCTTGCGCGCCGCGGCCGATCAGCACGCCGTCGACCTGAGTTTCGCGCACGCGGCGATAGGCATCGCGCAAATCGTGCACGTCGCCGTTGCCAAGAATCAGTGTACCCGTCCCCTTGGCAATCTCTACGGCGCGCGCGATGGCGTCCCAATCCGCCGCGCCTTTGTACCCTTGCTCGAGGGTTCGGCCGTGAAGCGAGATCGCTGTCAAACATTCTTCGAGCAGCATGGGCAGCCATTGATCGATGACGTTGCGGTCGTAGCCTAACCGGGTTTTGACAGAGACCGGAAGAAGTCTTTGCCGCGGCGTTCCATGACCGGGGCGGTGCCGATTGGCAAGTCTCACTTCCTCGATAACGTCGTCGCCAAGGTCAACATCCCTGAGCGTTTGACCGTTATACCAGTCTCGAACGCCACGCTTGACGGCGCGTATAATTTCGCGCGCCAATTGGGGAGTACGGATGAGCGCGGCGCCGCAGCCGCTGGCGGCGACTTTCTTCGCCGGACAACCCATGTTGATGTCGATGCCGTCAAATCCTAGCTCGCAGACGACATGAGCAACCCGGTAAAACAATTCGGGGGTCTTGCCGTAGATCTGCGCGACCACCGGACGCTCGATTTCGCCATAGGTGAAATCTTTGAGCAGCGTGCGCGGCGAACAAAACGCAGACTGTATGTTCACGAATTCGGTCAGCGTCACGTCCGGACTGCCATGCTTGGCCGTGATATAGCGAAACGACGCGTCGGTGACGCCGTCCATCGGTGACAGTCCGATAACGGGTTTGGTTATTTTCTGCCAGAAATTCATGGTTGCAACGAGTGATTAGTTTGACATTAGCATAGGATGAAATCTATTGGTTCATCCACTTTAAAAGGCATGGTAATGGTCATTTCTGCCGCTCTATAATATCACCCAGTTTTTTTCGGTCCTCATCGGAAATCTTTTCCTGGGACCGCTTTGCCGGCGACCGCTCAGCCTTGTCGCCCCTATCGAGCTGTCGAGCTGCCTTGGGGTGGGCCTTCCGTTCCTGGTCTTTGACAAAGAGATTACGCAGGTCATACCAATAAAACCAGACGAGAAAGGCGACAAACCACACGATCAGCGGAAAGATGATGTAGAAAAGCACCGTCCTGCCCCTGCTTCGCCGCTGCTTCCTCTTCTGCGCCATGTACACTCGATCCCTATCCCGCCGCTGTCCATCGCTGGCACGAGGAGAGCTCGAGGGGAAAAAGACTGATAGAAAAGCTGAACTGCGATAGCTTTAGTAATTCGGCTTGTGCTCGAAATAGTGCGTTGCGTTGATCACGCGCACGGTCTTGGTTTTCGAGCGCATCACCACCGACTGAGTCGTGGCGCCACCCGGGAAGAAATGCACGCCGCGCAGATAATCGCCGTCCGTAACACCCGTGGCGGCGAACATGACGTCGCCGGCGGCAAGCTCTTCGATCTGGAATTTCTTCTTGATATTCGTAACGCCCATTTGCTTCGCGCGTTCGATTTCTTCATCGTTGCGCGGCGCCAGCCGGCCCTGGAACTCACCGCCGACGCAGCGCAGCGCCGCCGCAGCCAGCACGCCTTCCGGCGCGCCGCCGATGCCGAGCAGCAGATCGATGCCGGTTTCCTTCTTGGTCGTGGCAATGGCGGCTGCAACATCGCCGTCGCCGATCAGACGAATGCGCGCGCCGGCCTTGCGCACTTCTTGAATGAGCGCCTCATGGCGCGGCCGCGAAAGTATGATCGCCGTGAGATCCTCGACCTTACATCGCTTGGCTTCAGCTAGCGCGTGGAGGTTTTCCGTTGGGCTTTTGTCCAAATCGACCACGCCTCTACCGTCGGGACCCGTGGCAATCTTAGCCATGTAGGTATCCGGGCAGTGGAGTAAGTTGCCGCCATCGGCCATGGCGATCACCGCCAGCGCATTGGGCGCGCCGGTGGCGCAAATCGTCGTGCCTTCGAGCGGATCAAGCGCGATATCGACCTTCGGTCCGCCAGAGCCAACTTTTTCGCCGATGTAAAGCATCGGCGCTTCGTCGCGTTCACCTTCGCCGATGACTACGGTGCCATCGATGGCGAGAGCGTCAAACGCTCTGCGCATGGCGTCGACAGCGGCCTGATCCGCCGCCTTTTCATCGCCGCGTCCGGTTAATCGCGCGCAGCTCAACGCCGCCGCTTCGGTCACTCGAATGGCTTCCAGCGCTAAGTTTCGGTCCATGTCGGCCTCCCTTCGATGAGCGATTCCATTAATCGAAACGCTTTTTCGGCGACAACGCCGGTCGTCAACGCGTTTTTCTCGTTATAACCGACGACGCCGTTGTTGCGCGGCTGTTCAGGTGAATACAGGACAAACGGCACTGGATCAGCAACGTGGGTCTTGAGCGCGATCGCGGTCGGATGGTCAGGCATGAGCAAGATCCTATAGTCTCTTCTGTCCGCCATTCCTTTCAAAACAGTGCCGACAACCTTTTCGTCAAAGTCTTCGATCGCTTGGATCTTCTTTTCAACGTCGCCCATGTGGCCGGCCTCATCGGTGGCTTCAACGTGAATGAAGACTAAATCATTTTTCTCCAACGAGCGCACGCCGTACTCGCCCTTGCCAGCGTAATTGGTGTCCAGGAATCCGGTGATCCCCGGCACATAAATCCGCTCGAGGCCGGCATAGACACCAAGACCGTTGATGATGTCGACGGCCGAGATCACTCCGCCTTTGATGCCGAAGCGCTCGGTGAGCGGCGGTAAGTTAGGCGCCCTGCCCTGCCCCCAGAGCCAGATTGTGGTCGCAGGACGATGTCCTTCCGCTCGGCGCTTTCTGTTTATCGGATGATCGGCGAGTATCGGTTCCGAGGCCTGCATCAGCTCGAGCAATCGCTCGGCGCCTTCGCCTTTGGGCAAATAGCCAGCGGTCTTCTGATCGGTGATGTCGTGCGGTGGGGTAGTTGCCATTTTCTCTTTGCCGTCGCGCCATACCATCAAGTGGCGATAGCTCACGCCTGGAAAAAATTCCACACCTGCGCCGCCGAGCTTGCGGTCGAGATCGCGGATGATCTCAGCGGCTTCCTCCGTCGAGATGTGACCCGACGTGAAGTCTTCCATCGTCGTTTCACTGCCCGAGCCGGCGAGCGTCACGAGATTGCAGCGAAACGCGATGTCGTTCGGTCCAAGCGTAACACCCATGCTCGCGGCTTCCAGTGGCGAGCGGCCGGTATGATAGACGGCCGGATCGTAACCCATGATGCTCATGTTACCGACGTCGCTGCCGGGTGGAAAACCCTTGGGGATCACATGAGCGATGCCGAACACACCGCGAGCCGCGAGCCAGTCCATGTTCGGCGTGCGCGCTGCTTCGAGAGGAGTTTTGCCGCCGAGAACGTCTAGCGGATAGTCGGCCATGCCGTCGCCTTGGAGAATGATGAATTTCACGGATGGTCCTTTAATATCGAGAATTCCCAGCGATTGAGAACGACGCTAAACACGGCGGCTGAGTTTCCCGGCGGCGGTTTTTCACAGCGCCTTTCTGATCATTTCACGCCCCAGATTGGAAACCAAACGGGATCAACCAGGATATAATCTCGATTGCCGAGAGAATCCAGAGCTCGGCGCACCTGCCTCAATGTCGCTCGCTCCAAAGTGATGACGAAAGGCAGAATCGCTCGGGGATTCACTCTCAGTTTGTAACTCTGTGCCAATGCCCGCAATTCTTGCTCGCTATGCCGCAGCTGCCAGATTTCCGAGATGTTGACGCCGATGCGCCCAAAGGTCTGCCCGATATCGCCGACGATGCCGGCGCGGTCCTTGACGAGGAAGCGCAGGTAAAACGAGCCATGGATATCATCCTCGGCCTCAAGCCTGAGACTCCCCGTCTTGACGAGACTCGGCGTGCCGATGGACGCGGCGCCAGCGCGCGCCAATTCGCAAACATCGCCCAATACCGCCACCGCGGTCGGCCCGCCCCCGGCTCCCGGTCCGACGAGAACATAATCGCAATCGCGCTCGCCCCGTCCGCCACCGCTTTTCTTGCCGGCAAAACAGATGGCATTCGTCGCGCCGTCGATACCGGCGAGAAAATTTTCCCGCGGCAGCAAAACCGGAGAGACAAAAACCTGGACGGTCTGACCGTTACGTTTAGCCACCGCGAGTTGTTTGATCGTGCTGGAGCCGGTTCTGCCGGCGTAGCGAAAATCGACTGCGTGAATATCTTCGATACCTTTGCGCCAAATCGTGCCGGGCTGGATTTGCAGACCGAAGGCGACTCGGCTGAGTAGTAGCAGTTTGGCTTCGGCGTCACTGCCATCGACGTCGGCGGACGGATTGGTTTCAGCGTAGCCCTTGTGCTGTGCCTCCTTAAGCGCGTCGGCGTAGGGCTTTCCGCTCCTTTCCATCTGCGACAGGATGTAATTGCAGGTACCATTAACGATGCCAAAGATGGCTTCCGGCTCTTCTGCGGCAAAGCTCTCGCTCAGCGCGCGCATCACCGGTATGCCGCCGCCGACGCAGGCCTCGAAGCGCAGCTGCCTGCCGCTCGCGCGGGCGGCCGCCCAGATCTCATCACCGTAACGCGCCAGCACCGCCTTGTCCGAAGTGACGACGGATTTACCCTTCTTGAATGCGCGCAGGAAATAATCTCGGAACGCCGGCAACTGGGATGCTTTTTGAAAGCCCAGTGCTTCGACGACGATCTCAACCGCCGGGTCGTCGATGACTTCTTCGGCGCGCGCCGTAAACAGCGACGGCCGCTTGGCAAACCATTTCTTGGTTTTGGGATTGCGGGTGTAAATTTTTTGAATCTCTAGTTCGATGTCGTTGCCGACCCCGCCTTTGAGATCTTGAAACACAATATCCTGGATTGCTTCGCCGACCACTCCGGAACCGAGCAAGCCAATACCAACTTTGCGCCGTTTATACAGTGATGCCATGGCGAGTCTTTAGAGAGATAAAAGAATTAGCGTGGAATCGGACGCTAGTCCAGCAGTTTTCCCAGCGCCCGTTTGATCTTTCGCACGGCTTGCTTGGTGCGATGCTCGTTTTCGATGAGCGCGAAACGGACGTGAGCGTCACCATATTGACCAAAGCCGATGCCTGGTGAGACGGCTACTTGGGCTTCTTGCAACAAATATTTGGCGAACTCGACGGAGCCCAGCTTCTTCGCTGGCTCGGGGATTTCCGCCCACACGAACATAGTCCCTTTTGGTTTCGGAATGCTCCAACCGGCGCGGTCGAGACCATCGATCAAAGAATCGCGCCGTCTTTCATACACGAGCCGAATCTCTTCAACGCAATCCTGTGGGCCGTTGAGGGCCTGAATGGCCGCGATCTGGATCGGCTGAAAGATCCCGTAGTCGAGGTAGCTTTTGATGCGCGCCAGCGCATGAATGATATCCTTGTGGCCGACGCAGAAACCGACGCGCCAGCCAGGCATGTTATAACTCTTTGACAGTGAAAAGAATTCAACGCCAACATCCTTGGCGCCCGGAATCTGCAGAAAACTCGGCGCCTGATAGCCGTCGAAAGTGATATCCGCGTACGCGAGATCGTGGACGACGATGAAGCCATGCTCCTTGGCCGCTTTGACTACCCGATCGAAGAAATCAAGCTCGACGACTTCGGTCGTGGGGTTGTGAGGAAAGCTGAGGATCAGCATCTTCGGTTTCGGCCAAGTTTGACGGATCGCTTCTTCAAGGTAACTAAAAAAAGCCTCGCTGGTGGTCAGAGGAATGCACCGTAGGTCGCCCCCCGCCAAAACCACTGCATACTGATGAATCGGATAGGTCGGGCTCGGACAAAGCACCACGTCACCGGGATCGATCGTCGCCCAAGCAAGATGGGACAAGCCTTCCTTCGCGCCGATCGTTACGATCGCTTCTGAGTCGGGATCCAGATCGACTCGATAGCGCCGCCGATACCAGTCGCAAATCGCCACGCGCAGTTTATAGATACCGCGGGAAACGGAATAGCGGTGATTGGCGGGCTTGGCGGCGGCTTCGACGAGCTTTGCCACCACATGGGGTGGCGCGGGCAAATCGGGATTGCCCATACCGAAGTCGACGATGTCTTCTCCCCTATGCCGCGCCGCCATCTTCATCCCGTCTATAATGCTGAAGACATAGGGCGGTAAGCGTTTAATCCGCTGAAATTCCACGCGTTGTCCCTTATCCTTTCTCTTAACGAACGAAATTATAACCCATTTTTATAAGCTATGGCTAAAAGACCTGCAACTGCAATGTAGCCGGGCTCTACCTGGAAACTCAAATTGATTCCGAAGGCTAACAAATGGACTTCGGATAACCTAGCATGCAAACTTGCCGTCATGCTCGGAAAAGATTCCTCGTTTCACTCGGAATGACACTCAAGGAATTTGTCATCCCGAACGAAGTGAGGGATCTAGTTAGCTCACCCATCACTCGCTAATGGGACGATCAAGCCCTAAAATTTACCGGTTATCCCACCGCGCCCAACTGCAACCTCTTTCCCCATCGGTGTCTGAGTATTTCCTTCATACCCGCGGATTCCCGGCTACGCAGCTCTGGATCTTTGTCCAACCAGGCCAAGGCTTCCTTCCGTGCTTCGGCGAGTATGCGAGAGTCTCGCAGCAAATTCGCCAGGCGAAAATCAACCAGGCCGCTCTGCCGAGTACCGAGGAGTTCGCCCGGCCCGCGCAGTCGTAAATCCGCCTCGGCGATCTTGAATCCGTCCCGTTCCGATTCCATGACTCGGAGACGCTCGGCAGCGACCGCACTGCCCATGCCACGGTTGACCAACAAGCAGTAACCTGGCGCCGAACCGCGCCCGATGCGCCCGCGCAATTGATGCAGTTGCGACAGGCCAAAACGTTCCGCGTGTTCGACGACGATCACGGTTGCGTTGGGAATGTCGATGCCGACTTCGATCACCGTTGTGGCGACAAGTAGATTGAGCTTTTCGTCGCGAAAGGCCCGCATGATCGCGTTACGGTCTTCCGCTTTTAAACGGCCGTGCACGAGGCCGATACCGAAATCTCTGAAAAGTGTCTGGCGCATTTTTTCCGCCATCTGAGTGGCGTCGCGTACTTGTTGCAGCTGCTCAGAAGGCTCGACTAGAGGAAACACGACGAACGCTTGGTGACCGCGCTTGAGCTCGTCGAGAACGATCGAATAAACCTGCTTACGTTCGCGTTCGGCAAACACTTTGGTCTTAACAGGCGTTCGTCCCGGCGGCATCTCATCGACAAACGACACTTCCATGTCGCCGTAGAGCACCATCGCCAGGCTGCGGGGAATCGGCGTCGCGCTCATCAGCAGCATGTGTGGCTGGTGGTCCGTGATCGAAGTCATGCTCACGCCGCCGACCAAACGCTGCAGCGACAATCTTTGCATCACACCAAATCGATGTTGTTCGTCGATGACACCCAAGCCCATTCGCGGCACGCGCACCTCGTCCTGGATCAACGCGTGGGTGCCGATAACAAAGTGAACATCCCCTCGCTCGATTCGCTCCAGTAAGGACTTTTTCACTTTTGCCGGAGTGGCCGCTGTGAGCAGCGCCGACGAAATGCCAAGGCCGTCGGCGAATTTTTGCAGATTCCGGTAATGTTGCTCCGCGAGAATTTCCGTCGGCGCCATCCATAGCGCTTGAAAGCCCTGCTCGATCGCTCGCAGCGACGCCAACCAAGCCACCATGGTCTTGCCCGAACCGACATCGCCTTGAACCAGGCGCTGCATCGGTCGTTCCGATGCCATGTCGTTCTCAATTTCATGCAAAACCCGCTGCTGCGCCCCCGTCAGCTTGAACGGCAGCAGTTCACGCATGCGCGTTGACAATGCGCCGCGGCTCCGGGCAAGACGAATTGCCGCGCTCCGGCTGCGCGCTTTACGCCGTAAGCTCAAGCCGAGCTGCAAATAGAAGAGCTCGTCAAAGATGATCGTCCGGTGCGCCACGGAAGATGCGTCGTTGAGGGTGCGGACGTTCGCCTCGAGCGGTGGCTCATGTAGCTGTCCGAGCGCTTCCGCGACGCTCATCAATCCATGACGCGCGACGATCGTCTCCGGAAGCCGGTCGGGAATACGGTCGCGATATTCGGCCAGAGCTTGCGCGGCATATTTTCGCATGAACGTTAATGCCAAACCGGCCGAAAGCAGATAGACGGGCAGGATTCGCTTCAGCTGCGAGTCTTCCTCGCTGTTGACAATTTCAAAGTCCGGGTGAACCAGCTGAAGGCGCGCGCGCGTACTGCGCGCCACTTTGCCGTGCACCAAGAGCGTCTGTCCCCGGGTAAGTCCATTAGCTAGAAAGGACGGTACGCGGTACCAGACGAGATCGATGCTGCCGGTGTCGTCTTGAAGAGTCGCTAGTAGGATTTGGCCGCGGCGGCGCGGTATGTATCTACGCTGCAATGCGGCGAGCCGTCCGACGAAACTCGCCTCGCGACCCAAAACGGCTTGACTGATCTTGGCGATCTCGCGGCGATCTTCGTAACGGAACGGGAGATGGTGAAGCAGATCCTCGACCGTTTTGAGGCCAAGCGATGCCAATTGGCCGGCCCGTTTTGGACCGACGCCTTTGAGATATTGAATCGGCGTCGCCAAGGCGCGCAAACACTCGCGCACACTAGGCGCCTTTTGATTTGAATTGTTTTCCATTGCGCCACTAGGGCAAAGGCGGCGCGCTGTAATCTTGCAAGGCTTTGACTTCGAACTCGCGCTGTTTAAGATATTCGATGCCCTCGGCGGCCGCTTCGGCGCCGGCGATCGTCGTAAAATAAGGCACCTGATAATCCAAGGCACAGCGGCGGATGTAGTAGGAGTCCGCGTGCGAGCGCGCATCTTCCGGCGTGTTGATCACCATTGCCACCTCGCCGTTCTTGATCTGATCGCCGATATTGGGACTGCCTTCTTGAATCTTTTTGACGACCTCGGCGGGAATACCGAGGGCGTCGCAATAGGCCGCGGTGCCCCGCGTGGCAACGATCTCGAAGCCGGCGCTGTGTAATTTTTTGGCGATGGGAGCAACGCTCGACTTGTCTTCATTGCGCACGCTGATGAAAACTCTTCCATTCATGGGCAAACGCATGCCGCTGCCAAGCTGCGCCTTGGCAAAGGCAATGCCGAAGGAGCTGTCGATACCCATCACTTCGCCGGTGGATTTCATCTCCGGCCCAAGCAGAGTATCGACTCCGGGAAATTTGTTGAACGGAAACACGGCTTCCTTGACGGAGATATGTTTGGGCACGATCTCGTGGCTCAATCCAAGCTCTTTGAGCTTTTTTCCCACCATGATGCACGCCGCTATTTTTGCCAGCGGCACGCCGATCGCTTTACTGACAAACGGCACCGTGCGCGACGCCCGTGGATTGACTTCGAGCACGTAGACGTTTTCTCCTTGCACGGCGAACTGCACGTTCATGAGCCCGCGCACATTCAAGGCCTTGGCGAGGGCGATCGTGTGCCGCCGAATCTCATGTTGAATCTCTTGACCTATCGATTTCGGTGGCAGACTGCAGGCACTATCTCCCGAATGCACCCCGGCCCGCTCGATATGCTCCATGATGCCGCCGACCACGTACTCCTCACCGTCACCGAGCGCGTCGACATCGACCTCGATAGCGTCGTCGAGAAACTTGTCGATCAACACCGGATGTTCAGGTGACGCCAAGACCGCGTGCATCATGTAGTTCCTTAACGCATCGCCGTCATACACGATCTGCATGGCCCGGCCGCCGAGAACGTATGACGGTCTAACCAGGACCGGATAGCCCAATCGCTCGGCGATTTTGAAAGCTTCATCGTACGAGCGCGCCATTCCGTTATCGGGTTGCTTGATCCCTAATCGCTTCAACAATTCGGCGAATCTTTCCCGGTCTTCGGCCAAGTCGATGCTGTCCGGAGAAGTGCCGACGATCGGCACTCCGGCGCGCTCCAATGGCAATGCGAGCTTGAGCGGCGTTTGCCCGCCAAATTGAACGATCACGCCGTCCGGTTTTTCCCGATCGACGATGTTCATGACCTCTTCCATCGTCAACGGTTCGAAGTAGAGCTTGTCGGAAGTATCATAGTCGGTGCTGACGGTTTCCGGGTTACAATTGACCATGATGGTCTCGCAACCTTCTTCTTTGAGCGCGAAGGCGGCATGCACGCAGCAGTAATCGAACTCGATCCCTTGTCCGATCCGGTTCGGCCCGCCGCCGAGGATCATGATCTTTTTACGTCCCGTTGGCTTGGACTCATCCTCTCCCTCGTATGTGGAGTACAAGTAAGGAGTGAAGGCTTGAAACTCCGCGCCGCAGGTGTCGACGGAATTGAACACCGCCTCGACGCCTTCGTCTTTGCGCGTCTGCCTAACCTCGGCCTCACTGCTTTCGATGAGCTTGGCAATACGCGCGTCGGCGAAACCCATCTGTTTCCAGCGACGAAGGGTATTCGCGCCGAGATCATCTAACTTGCCTTTGGAGGCTGCGATTTCATCGTCGGCCGCGATGATCTCCCGCACCTTTTCGAGAAACCAAGAATCGATTGCCGAAAGCTGATAAATCTCCTCGGTTGTCAGGCCGAGACGATAAGCGTCGCCGAGATACCACAAGCGCTGCGCATTTGGCTGGTTGAGTTTTTCCCGGACAATTTTTAGTGATTCTTCCCGGTTGGCCGCGGACAAGTCCACCTTCGGCTCGAATCCGAAGGAGCCCGTCTCCAGCGACCGCATCGCCTTTTGCAATGACTCTTTGAACGTGCGACCGATAGCCATCGCTTCGCCGACCGATTTCATCTGCGGCGTCAGCAGGTCTTTGGCTTGGGGGAATTTCTCAAATGTGAAACGCGGAATCTTTACGACTACGTAATCGATGGTCGGTTCGAAACAAGCCGGAGTTTCGCGGGTGATGTCGTTGCGGATCTCATCGAGCGTATAACCCACCGCCAGTTTCGCGGCGATCTTGGCGATCGGAAATCCGGTCGCCTTGCTGGCCAGTGCCGAGCTGCGCGAAACTCGCGGGTTCATCTCGATCACGACCATGCGTCCGTCTCTGGGATTGACGGCGAATTGAATGTTCGACCCGCCGGTATCAACGCCGATCTCACGAATCACCCTAAGCGCGGCGTCGCGCATGATCTGGTATTCTTTGTCCGTCAGCGTCTGCGCCGGCGCAACCGTGATCGAGTCGCCGGTGTGCACGCCCATGGGGTCGAAATTTTCGATCGAGCAGATGATCACCAGACTTCGTGGACCGGCGAAATGCTCAAGCCGGTGTGAACGACTTCCTTGAAATCCTCGGGCCCGTAAGCGAAATTGCCGCCGCTGCCGCCGAGAGTGCGCGACGCGCGGATGATCAGCGGGAAGTTCAAGCGCTTCTGAATGCGTAAGGCGTCGCGCACATTGCGCGCGTAACCGCTGCGCGGAAGATCGAGACCGGCGCGCTTCATCGCCTCTTTGAAAAGATCGCGATCCTCGGCCATTTTAATCGATGCCAGTTGGGCTCCGATCATCTCGACGCCGTAGCGATCGAGGATGCCTTTCTCAGCCAGATCGATGGCGAGATTGAGCGCCGTTTGTCCACCCAGCGTCGGCAGCAGGGCTTCCGGTCGCTCTTTAGCGATGATCTTCTCTGCAATATCCGTGGTGATCGGTTCGATGTAAGTGCGGTCGGCGAATTCCGGATCGGTCATGATGGTCGCCGGATTCGAATTGACCAGGATCACGCGATAGCCCTCTTCCTTGAGAGCCTTCAACGCCTGCGTGCCGGAGTAGTCGAACTCGCACGCCTGACCGATGACGATCGGGCCCGAACCGATGAGTAGAATCGATTTGATGTCGGTGCGTTTGGGCATCGGATGTGTCTAACTTCGATGTTTGGCCATCGTCTCGGTAAATCTCCTGAACAGATAGTTGGCATCGTGAGGACCCGGCGACGACTCGGGATGATACTGCACCGAAAAGATCGGCAACTCTCGATGCACCAATCCTTCGACGGTGTTGTCGTTCAAGTTGACGTGCGTCACCTCGACCGCGCCTTTGAGCGACTCCGCATCGACAGCGAAACCATGGTTCTGCGCAGTGATCTCGACCTTGCGGGTCGTCAAGTCCATCACCGGTTGATTGCCGCCATGATGGCCGAATTTGAGTTTGTAGGTCCTGCCGCCGAGCGCGAGCCCCATGATTTGATGACCCAGACAAATACCGAATATTGGCCTCTTACCGATTAATTTCTCAACGTTCTCTTTAGCATAAGGCACGGCTTCAGGATCACCCGGACCATTGGAGAGAAAAATGCCATCGGGGTTCATCGCCAAGACCTCTTCCGCGGCAGTCGCGGCCGGAACCACCTTCACGCGACAGCCCGCCTCGGCAAGGTTGCGCAGGATGTTTAATTTAATGCCGTAGTCGTAGGCCACGACAAAAAATTTTGGCGTAGCGAATTTTCCCCTTTTACCGCGTCGCGACTGGGATATCTCCGTGCTCGAGTCACGCTGTCTATAGCCCACACCACTCTCCCACAAGCCTTGATGCCAGTCATACGCCGCGCTACAGGTAACATTTTGCACCAGGTCTTGGCCCACCAACCCGGGCGACGCCTTTGCTTTGGCGACCAGCTCGGCGCTGTCGCTACTCAAGGTGGAAATAATACCTTCTTGCGAACCGTAATCGCGCAGGTGGCGCACCAGTGATCGTGTGTCGATCCCTTGAATGCCGACGATACCGTTTTCCTGCATGTATTCATGCAACGATTTCGCGGCGCGCCAGTTACTCGGTCGCACGGTGTAATCCTTGACGATGAAACCCTTGACAAATGGCTTTCGCGATTCGATGTCTTCCGGATTGACGCCGACGTTGCCGATTTCCGGATAGGTCATAGCGACCAGTTGTCCCTCATAGGACGGATCCGTGAGAATCTCCTGATAGCCGGTCATGCTGGTGTTAAAGACGACTTCGCCTACCGCTTCGCCTTCGGCGCCGAAACCACTCCCCTCGAAAGTCCGTCCGTCTGCCAGTGCTAGAATAGCTTTCATCGGTCAATTGAGCGCGGCGCGCTCCTCGTTGCGCAACAAAGTGCCGGCATCGTCGCTCGGATTGACGATCGAATAGATCACCGCCTGATCTCGGTCACCTTGCTCGAGCTCGTGCAGTTTCACGCGCACCCGCTCATTTTCCGAGCTTGGGATATTTTTGCCGACGTAGTTGGGTTTGACCGGAATCTCACGATGACCGCGGTCGATCAACACCGCCAAGCGAACCGATTTCGGTCGGCCGGATCTAAAAATGATACTGAGCGCGCTCTTGACCGTTCGCCCGGTAAAAATCACGTCGTCGATGAGAATCACCTCACGGTCCTTGAGATTCAGCGGTCCAGCGTCAGGATCTGCGGGCGCAATTCGCTTCATCTCGTCCCCCGAGCCGTAAATCTCAATCTCGCCGAGCTCCGGCTTGCGCTTTTGCCGCACCTCGATCTCGCCGGCGATACGCTGCGCCAGACGCGATCCGACACTGCGCACGCCCAGTATCGTGAGCCGATCGATGTCTTGGCAATCGCGCAGGATCTGTTCGCTGAGATCGTTGAGCGCGGCGTTGATTTCGGCTTCTTCCATGAGCACCCGCTGCGGTCCGGTCTTGTAGGGCTCATAGCCAAGCTCTTCAGCTTGCTTGATTGAATCGAAGCCCGCCAGTTCCCTATGTCGCACCCAATCGCGAATCGTTTCGGCGAAAGCGATGTCGTAGGCGCAATAGCGCTTCGACTTCACATGGCCGACCAATTCAATCTTGAAGCGATGGTCGCAGTAGGCGCAGCGCATGATCAATGCGCCAATTTCGTCGGCGAAGTACATCGCTAATCCGCGCTGTGTCGAGATCGGTTCCTTCAGCGTCACGCAATTGAGATTGCGGCATTTGGGTCCGGAAGATAATGGAACATGATACGACCCCGTCCCCTTCATTTCGCTAAGCCGCGGGACCATGCGCTGGTCGAACAAAAACTTGAGCAAGGCCATCCGCACCGGCACCCCGTACGCCGCCTGCTTGAAATAAATGCCGCGCCGGTCGTGGTCGACTTCCGGCGACAGCTCATCGACCCGGGGCAAGGGATGCATGACCACGGTGTCTTGAAAGCGCTTCTCCTTCAAAAAATTGGGCCCGATGGTTGGGTAACTGTCGCCGGCGGCGGCGTCCTTGATGCGCTCCTTCTGCTTGCGTGTCATGTAGAACGCATCATAGCGCAGTCCGATGGCCATCGTGTTCAAGCGCGCTTGAATGACCTTGTCCACCTGGGTGAATAGCGCCAACTGGTGCGGTTGCTTCGGCGTGAGATATAAAGCATCGGTTTCAGTCACCACCGCGTTTAAATCGTCGGAGGCCACCGGACCCATGGCATAATCGTACTCCCGCTCCAAACGATCGATCACGTACTGAGGCAGTTCCATTCCCGGAGCAGCCAGCGTGACGACATTGGCGCCGAAGCGCGCCAACGCATAAACCAACGAATGGATCGTCCTGCCATTCTTCAGATCGCCACAGACAACCACTGTGAGACCCTTGAGCTCGCCTTTTTCTTTGCGCAAGGTGTAGAGATCACATAGGGTTTGCGTCGGATGCTCGTGACTGCCGTCGCCGGCATTGATCACCGGCACATCGGCGTGCTCCGCCATGGCCTGCACTGCGCCGTCCCAATTGTGCCGCACGACCAGAACGTCAGCGTAGCTGGAAACAACCTTCGCGGTGTCGGCGACGGTTTCTCCCTTCGCCGTCGACGAGGCCTTCATGTCCGAACAGCTGATCACGGACCCGCCCAGGCGTTGCATCGCCGACTCGAATGATAATCGAGTCCGCGTGCTCGGTTCGTAAAAAAGCGTCGCCATAATCTGGCCGCTGGCCACTCGATCCGCGCGCAGTTTGTCGGCGCCGTCCGCCAACAAAAAAATCTCTTCGATCTCGTCGTTGGTCAGATCGGCAATTGAAATTAAACTACGCATGGAATTGCTTTCCTTTGGTTAATCCGCGCCGCGCCTTTGCCAATGGGCCAGCGTCACTTGATCGACTCCGTCCGACTCTTCCAGTAACACATTCACTCTCTGACCGTCCTGCGCGGCAATATTTTTGCCGACGATGTCGGCTCTAATAGGGAGTTCCCTGGCTCCCCGATCGATCAAAGCAGCGACCAGGATGCGTTTGGGCCGTCCTAGTCGCTCCACCGCTTCCATGGCCGCGCGAATCGTTCGGCCGCGAAAAATCACGTCATCCACAAGCACAATCGTTCGATCATCGACAACGACTTGAATTTCGAACGCGCCAATCCGGGATGAGTCTGGTCCTTCGGTTCTGTCGTCGCGATAGGGCGTGACGTCAATGACACCGACCGCCGGCACCGAGCTGGCGATGCCTTCTATCTTTAGGGCCAAACGGCGAGCCAGATGGACGCCGCGAGAGCGAATGCCGATCAGTACCAACTCGCTTGGATCTGTGGCTTTCTCAATGATCTCGTGGGCCATGCGGCTGATGGTTCTGGTCACATCGGCTTGCTCCAAAAGCACTTGTTTTTCGTCCGCCATAGATAAAAAAAAGACCCTCCGGCGTTACCGAGAGGGTCCCTGCGCATGCGAATGTTGAATGATCTGACTCTTCATAGCGCCTTTTTCGACCTCACAGGATCGAGTTAAAAGGTTGCTGTGAAAATTATTACCTCGCTAAGTAAATAAAGTCAAGAAAGTTTGCGTTAAATTTTCAACTCGATGATCTCCGCAGTGACATTTCCGCTAGTGATCCGAAGTTTCCCAACGGCGACTGGTAATTTAAAGCGACGCGGACCTGCGCTGCCGGGATTGATAAACAAGATTTCCTCTCGCGTTTCCACTCCCGGCTTGTGCGAATGACCGCTCACGACCGCCCGAAACCCTTCCGTGATCGGATCCGCTTCCAATTCATTCACGTTATGAATAACATGAATCGCGATCCCGTTGATCTGAACATTCAAAACGTCGGGAATTTTTTTTGCCCAGGCATCGCGGTCGTTGTTGCCCCGAATCGCAATCACGGGTGCGATGTTGTGCAACGAGATCAAAACTTCGGGTTTACCGATGTCGCCGGCGTGGATGATCAGTTCGGATCCCTTTAGCGCCGCGAGCGCTTGTGGACGCACTAATCCATGGGTGTCGGAAATTAAGCCAACCCGCCCCGTCTTCAGCGTCACCTGCTGTTGCCGTACGGATAACACCAGATTGATTTAACTTGATTCCTGGGCGCGCGCAATTCTATAGTAATTCTGCCGAATGGAGGGCCCATGTTTCCACACTTAAAGGGTTTTAATCTGCAAAAATGGATCGACGAAAACCGCGGCGACTGGGGCCAGCGCCGTGTGATCTGGCAAGACTCCGACTTCATCGCCTTCGTCACCCGCGGGCCAAACCGCCGCAAGGACTATCACATCAATCCCGGTGACGAGATTTTTTACCAGCTCGAAGGCGAGCTTAACCTCCATTACTTGAAGGACAACAAACACGAGACCGCGCAGCTAAAGGCCGGTGAGATATTTCTTTTGCCGAGGAACATGCCGCACTCGCCGCGCCGCGCCGATGGTTCGTGGACGTTCGTGGTGGAGCGAAAGCGAGGGAAAGAAGAAATCGACCGCTTTATCTGGCCGTGCGAAAATTGCGGTAACAAACTTTATGAAACGGAAGTGCGCTTCGACGATCCTGGGGACGCGGTGAAAAATGCGACCGACTCGTTGAAAGCGAATCAGGCCTTAGCGACATGTAAGAACTGCGGCACGGTCCTCGACCTCTAGAGCTCAAAAGTCCATTACATACTAAAGAGCTTAAGTATCACTTTCATATACCTCAAGTTATAGTTTAGCATGTGCTCTAGCCTGCAGTGCCCCCCAAATCTTCGGCGGCGTGAGCGGCAATTCCTGGATTCTCACTCCAACGGCGCGCGCTACCGCGTTGGCCACCGCTGATGCGACTGGCAATAGACCGCCCTCACCGAGGCCTTTCGAACCGAACGGCCCTGGCCCGTTGCCATTCTCAATGAGAATGGTGTCGAGCTTGTCGGGTAGATCCTGGAAAGTCGGTACTCGGTAATCAACCAGATTACCATTGAGCAACTGCCCGTCTTCGTAGACCATCTCCTCCATGAACGTATGGCCAATGCCGAACATGACCGCGCCTTCATCCTGGCCGATGCATTGGTCGGGATTGATCGCCTTTCCGGCATCAGCGGCGGACACATAGTTGAGTAAGTGGACAACGCCGGTTTCCGGATCGACTTCCACCTCAACGCCGCCCCAACCGACTTCCCAAAATGTCGTAGTTGACCCGAGGACGGCTTTGGCGCTGCGCTTATCTTTGTAGAGTCCCTTGCCGATAATTTCTCCCGCCTTGCTGCCGAAGAAATCAACAATGACTTGGCTATAGGGAACCACTTGCTCCTTTTTCGTAACGATCCGGCCGTAGCTGAGAATCAAGGAATTGGCATCTTGCTTGAGCACCTTTGCCGCGCATTGGAGGAGCTGCTTCTTGACGTCCTGGGCGGCGCGCTGCACCGCGGTGCCCATGACGACCATCGAGCTGCTCGCGCTCGTCGAAATATCATAAGGCGTCACGTCCGTATCAAGCTGAGCGACGGTGATTTGTTCCAACGGCAGCGCCAATTCTTCCGCCACGACCTGGCTGAGCGCGGTGCGCGGTCCCTGTCCCACTTCGACGGTACCCGTAAGCAATACGACGCTGCCGTCCGATGACATCTTGACCGTCGCGCCGGCGACTTTATAAGTGCCGCCGGCGTCTTTGATGCAGCAACTGATGCCTTTAGCGCGGTTCGTTTTTTTGCTTTTTTCCTTCCAGTTGATCGCGTCGGCGACTTTCAACAGCCCTTCTTTTAGATCGCAATCCACCGGGGTATCGCCGACGGTGTAGAGGTCGCCCTTCTTCAGTAAATTCTTGACGCGAAATTCCAGCGCATCGATACCGAGACGCTCCGCAATCATATCCATCTGCGATTCGTAAGCCCACGTCACTTGGAGCGCGCCGAAGCCGCGGAACGCGCCGGCAGGCACCGTGTTCGTGTAGACACCGTAGGCTTCAACTTTTGCGTGCGGAATCCGGTATGGACCCAGCGCGCGATATCCGGCTTTTTGCGTCACACGCGGCCCCGCGTCGGCGTAGGCGCCTGTGTCCATATAGACCTGGCAGTCTCGAGCGATCAGTCTTCCTTCTTTGCTGACGCCTGTTTTAATGGTTACCCGCGCCGGATGGCGAGTCACGGTCTTGAAGCTTTCGTTGACTGACAACTGAAGCCTCACGGGTCGTCGAGTCATCCAGGTCAGCGCCGCTGAAATGGGCTCCGCCTTTACGTAGAGTTTGCCGCCGTAGCCGCCGCCAACGTACGGGACGATAATTCGTATGCGACTGAGCGGCAGCCGAAAGATCCCCGAAAGATGATCGCGCAAGGTGAATGGGTCCTGGCATGACGCCCAGATCGTCAGTTTCTCTCCGTCATAGTAGGCGACGTTGTTATGCGCTTCCAAAGCGTAATGCTGCACCTTTTGGAAACGAAAAGTGTCCTCGAAAATGTGATCGGCTTTCGCAAAACCTTTGTCGACGTCGTCACGGCCGAAAGTCAGGTAGTAGCAGATGTTCGTGCCGCTGAATCTCTCCGGCGCGCCGTAGGTCGAGCCCCGCAGCTCGGCGCGGGCGACATCACCTTCGTGCACTTGGATCGCTCCGGGCGCAGTGGCTTCTTCAATGTTCGTCACCTTCGGCAACTCTTCGTATTCGACATCGATTAATTCCAGAGCCGCCTCCGCGGTTGCAGGGTCATCGGCCAAGACCGCGGCCACCGGATCGCCGACGTAGCGCACTTTGTCGACGGCGACAATCGACTGATCCTTATAGGTCGCGCCGTACTTGTAGTTGAAATTTTTAATATCGTCCCGCGTCAGCGTCGTAATGACTCCCGGCATTTCCCTGGCTTTCGAGGCATCGACCTTCGTGAGCTTGGCATGGGCGATGGGGCTGCGCAAAATTTTGGCATGAGCCATCCCGGGAAGCTGAATGTCACTGGTATAAATTGCCCTCCCAGTGACCTTTTCGATTCCGTCGACGCGGTGCGCATCGGTGCCCGCGACCGTATAAGCTCGCTTGGTTTTCATGACGTAGGAGCAGAGAATACAGGCCACGATGAGTTAATCACCGTGGCCGACGATTTAACCTTACTTGCGGATTTTCGGGCTGTCTTTTTCCGGAAAATAGAGATCGCAAAACGGGCAATGAAAGTTTATCCCCGAACTCAGCATGTGGGGATTCACGACAAAGATCTTCTTGCAAGTGGGACATGTCACTTCGACCGCCTGACCCATCGTTCCTACCTCGATTCTTTCGTAATGTTAGTTAGCACCGCAACCGCTCACGCCCAATAGGTCGTCCGGTCCATCGGAATATGCTGTAACACTTCTCCGGGCACATAGTCTTCTAGTTTAATTCGCGCCATCGCCTCATCCGGGCACTTGGACACCGGCGAGAACGGCCGATCCAACGGTTTCGTGGCGTCGACGATCATGCCGGATGTTTTGATCTCGTCGACCAGCGACGGATCCAAAAAGTTGCCGCGGAAAAGCGGCTGCAGGATCGACACCTGGAGGTGAGGCTGCACGCGCGTGGCAAATGCCCAGAGAATATCCGTCGGATTGAAGACATCGATGTCGTCGTCGAACACGAAGACGTTCTTGGTATGGTCGAAGGTCAACGCGGCAGCGGCAGCGCGTCCCGGATCGCCTTCGGACATCTTTTTCATCGAGATAAAAACGTTGTAGTGCGCATGCCGGCCTTGCTTACACACAGCGGTGACGCTGGGAACCGCTTCTCGGCAGCGGCGGAGATACGCGCCTTCGCGCGGCAAATCCATCCACGGCTTGTCGCCTTCGGGTGTGATCACCGATTGATACATCGCGCCGTTGCGGTAGTTGATTGCGCGGATTTGATACTCGGCGCAGGTGGTGTAGCGTTGCGGGCCAAGATATCCCGGCGCTTCGCCGAATGGGCCTTCAACGACGCGCTTGTTCGGAATCAGCACGCCTTCGATAACGATTTCCGCGTCGGCGGGGATCAGCAGATCGTCGCCAAAGGATTCCGACGGAACCAGGCGGAGCGGTTCTCCGAGGTAACCGCCGATGACATCGTACTCGCTCACTTCAAACGGTCCGCTGTAGCAGGCGCCCATGTGGTACGCCGGATGATGGCCGAGCACCGTGGCGACGGGCATCTCTTCGTTTCTTTCCTCATAGTCGCGATAGATCTTCCACAGATGGCGCGGCGAGGCGTAGAGCGCGGTAGTATTTTTCGACTTTACCTCCATCCGGTGATACGAACAGTTGTAGATACCGGATTTTTTATCTTTCGTCACCGTCGACAAAACGATGTATGGCCCGCCATCCATTTCGTGGTGGCGCATGATGGGAATCTGGTAAAGGTCCACGTCTTTCCCCACCATGACGTTTTCCTTTACCGGAGCATCCTTCTTGCCGACGATTGTCGGCGGCACACGATGCTCCTCCATCTCCAAACATCGCTCTGCCATCTCCGGCCGGGACGCATGTTTAGGCAATCCCAAGGCGATCTGTGTTTTTCCCTGAGAGATCTCACAGTTCATCGTGAGCTTGATCGGCCCGACTTTGCCGTTCAGGTTCAATGCTTTGTCGAAGATAATGATGGGAAATTTCTTCTGCGCGCCAAGGTGTTTAATGATCGCGGTTACATCGTAATTTGCCGGATTGACTTCTTTGGTAATATGAATGACTTCGCCAGGCAGTCGACGCTCGCACTCTGCAATAAAAGTCCTGAGATCCTTAGCCATGCAGGCCTCCTAGACAATATTATGAAAAATTTTATGCAAAAAGATTTATCGGATGTACTGTAAGTTGTCAATTCAATGTGGTTGCCAACAGCGCCGAATCCGGTGGATCAGCCAATCTGGCCCGGGACGACTCAAAAATGATTGTTCGATTGCCGTGGAGAAACACTCGCTCTTCGAGTACCAATTTAACTGCTCCCGCGAGCACGATCTTCTCCACGTCCCGGCCCGCCTGCACCATGGCCGCAGCGCTATACGTATGGTTCACCGGGATCACGTTCTGCGCGATGATCGGCCCGGTATCGAGATCGTCAGTAACGATGTGCGCCGTCGCGCCGATTATCTTTACGCCGCGTTCGTAGGCCTGGTGATACGGCTTGGCGCCGATGAAAGCCGGTAAGAATGAGTGATGGATGTTGATCATACAGTTAGGATACCGTGCGACGAATTTAGGCGACAGAATACGCATGTATTTCGCAAGCACGATGTATTCGGGAGCGTAATCGGCGAGAACCTTGGCGACTAGATCCTCATGCGCGGTCCGTTCGAGGTTCTGATGGCTGACATAGTGAAACGGGATGCCGAACTGTTCAACTAAAGCTTTAAGTTTTTCGTGATTGCTGACCACCGCGCGAATCTGCGCCGGCAATTCGCCGGAGTAATGCCGGATCAAAAGGTCACCGAGGCAGTGGGCCTCCGTTGTTGCCATGATAACGATCGGTTGGTGCTCGACGGCGGTTAATTTCACCACGGCACTCTGCGGAAGAATTTGTTCGAGATACGAAACCACCCGAGCCGGCGCCGTCGGTCCCTCAAACGCCGTGCGCAAAAGAAATGCTTCGCTTCTAAATCGACAAACTGTTGATTGCTTAAGATATTATAACCGGCGTTATAGAGCACGCCCGTGATCTTGTGAACTAAGCCGGGCTCATCGGGACAGTCGATGCGCAAGATGTGAGGTGCCACTACTCGCTCTCTATTTCAATCATAAATCCCACCGAGTATGGCACGCTCCGCAGTAGAGATAAACCAGAACGCGAGCGCCTAAAATGAAAGTATTTGCTTGAGACGCGGGTTTCAATAATTCGCGGGTTTCCAAAATACATTCCGACCGCGCCATCACCTATATTTACGTGTCCGGCGTAATCTCAAACACCGGGTATCGGCCAACCAGAGGTTCAAACTCTTTCAAAGGCGAGCCCGCAGGGATCGGGAAATACCGTTGAACTGTGAGCTTGTAACGATCCAGATAGGCTTTCAAGATTTCCGCCTTCGCCTCGTCGGCTATCGGACGCAAACGGACGTTTTCTCGCTTGGCTCCCTTAACCAGAGTCGCCTTTAGGCTCACGACTACGTTTCTCACCCACTGCGTATCTCCACGCGGAGCCACAAGATACTTCTTTCCCCTGTATTCAAGCACATTCACAGGCGTCGAGTAGATGCGTCCACTCTTTCGGCCGCGAACTTCCAAGAGAAAATTATGCGACAGTCCAAAGCCGAGCTTAACCATTAACCCGAATATGCGGTTAATGATTCGATCAAGGAGAGTTGGTTGCATGAATTGTGTTGATGGTTGTTGCATAGCGACCGCACTGAATTACACACTAACCACCTGCCATAGCATGAGTAGCATGGCGCAGAGACCCAAGACGCTGCGCACTGCATGGAGCCGACCCCACTTCTTGAGTAGGGCGAGCGTTTCAACTGAATCGACATCGCGCCCCGGCGCCAAGAGCTCGTGATTGGTCGGCATGATGCCGATGAATGTGAACGGGACGACTGCCCCGATGAGAACGGCCGCGATCAGCCAAGTGACGCCGGCGCCGACCAGCCACACGGACACGCCGGCGATAAAGCCAATCACCGCGAGGGGAGCTTGCATTAACGTGGCGCGTTTGTAGCTCGGAGCCCACTGGGCGAAAGCGGCCCTGGTGTCGAGGCCCATGCGTGCAGGATGCTCCACGAAATTGATATAGAGGGCCGCACCAGTAAAGATCGCGCTACAGAAGGTGGCAAGAAACTGCAAGACCTCCAGCATCACCGGCATTTCCCTTGCGGGCCAAACGTTTCGATTGAGCTGAGCCTAGCGAGCGTCCATGCAATTCGTAAGCACTTTGGAAAATCGGACCGAATCTCAGTGATAAGTTTTTGTGTACCGGACTGCTCGTCACGATTTCAGCCCACCGTTCCCATGCAACCCAAACATTCTCATCGCATTGCCGCCAAGGACTTTATCTTTATCTACTTCCGATAGATTCTTCATGTGCTTAATTACGTCGACGGTTCTCGGCCAGGTGGCCACGGCGTCGCCGTGATCGAAGTCGCTGCCGATGATGATGTTGTGGTTGGGCCAGCCGTTGATGGTATCAGGCAAGTAAGATTCCCAGGAGACGCAAGCAATATAAAACTGATCGAAATACTGGCTCGGCAGTTTCTTTATGCGTTTCTTGCCTTCGAAGAATTGTTGAACCGAAACAGACACCCTCTCGTCGTTCGGCATATGTGCGTCGAGCGTGTGCATTAGCCACGGCACCCAGCCGATGCCGCCTTCGAAGAAGCCGAACTTCAGCGTCGGAAAGCGATCGAGCACGCCGCCAAAGATCAAGCGAGCGGCGCTGACCATATACGTCAATGGAAAACCGAGCGCCGTTGGAAAATGTTGGTAGCCTTGATAACGCTCGCTGCCGACCAACCAAGGATGGCTATGTTGCAGTTCAAACACCCGCGCGGCGGGATGAAGCAGAATCGGAATATCGAGGTCGGCGATTTCTTCGTAGAGCGGGAACAGCACTTCGTTGTCGAGATCGCCGTCGCCCCAACCGCCGTTGAACTTGACCGCTTTGAGCCCGAGTTCTTTCACGGAGCGGCGTAATTCCTTCACGGACTCTTTGATGTCCGGTAAATAGATCCATGCCACGCCGATGAAGCGATCGTCGCCCTGAATGTCTTCGGCGGCCGTATCGTTATACGCTCGCGCCAATTGACGCCCCAGTTCCGCATCGACTTCGTAAATCAACGGCCGGTTGTCGGGAATCAGGACCTGAACGTCGAATCCATCCTTCTTCATGAACTCCGCGCGCAGCGGAATGCTCCAGCGGCCTTCCTTGAAAGAATGAATCTTTTTACCGTCCCGGTAATAGGTCGCGACTTTACCAGGGACGACCTCGCCGTAACGAATCATGTCCCCTTTGTCTTCCACGATTTCGAGATGCCCGCGCCCGGGATGCTTCACCTTGTCGATGAAACGAAGCGGCCAGTAGTGGGTATCACCATCGATATACATAGAGTTGAATCCTTCTATGCTCAATTAGCTTCTGGATAGATGTCTCACCTGTCATTTCGACCAAAGGGAGAAATCCTTCTTTCTCGTTCTTTACTCTACAGATTTCCACTGCGCTCGAAACATCCGTCATTGCCCGGAATGAAGCCTAGATCCCTCACTTTGTTCGGGATGACAGCCTAGTGTAGTCAGTCTGCCCTGCCCCGTGCTTACAATTGCGATTCAATCATCGCGACACGATCCTTGGCCGTCACGGCTGTCATTTCACTCCATACTTCGCATACATCTCATCGATGAAGCCGCTTTGATCGAGCTTTTTCATAAACCGGTCGTCCACCAGGTCTTCAACTTTAACTTTTTCAACGCTCGGGTTGCGCAGTTTCATCAGCCGCTGAACGTTTCTCAATCCAGCCAAATTCGCGAACGGCTTGCGGTCCAGACCGGTGATCACGTCTTTATAGCCTTCCTCAGCTTCCTGGTCGTTGATTCGCAGGTGGCGCTTGAGGATCGCCATGGCAGTGCCTTTGTTGGACGGGCCGAAGATAAACGCCTCACTTTCCAAAAGCGCCTTCAGTAAATTTTCAATCGTCTGGGAATTGCTCTGGATGTAGCTGCCCTTGGCGACGATGCCGACGCTCGAGATGGGAAGATTCGCCTTGCTCAGCTCCGCCAGGATCGGATAGCCGTTTTCCCGCAAGGTTCGGCTCATGACTCCGTCGAGTACCGTTGCATCGATGGTTCCCGTCACCAGCGCCTGGGCAAGCACGGATTGATCGCCGGCGGCTATTAAACTGATCTTATCCTTGTTGGGGTCAAGGCCGAAATGTTCCAGCGCCAAAATTGCGCCCATCCAAACCGTGCCGCCGATGCTTTGCACGCCGAATATTTTTCCGCGCAAATCTTCAGGGCTCTTGATGCCCTTGCGCGCCACCACATCATAGGTCACACGATTCGTGAACGCGGCCAGTATCTTGAGATCAGACCCGCTCGCAGCAGCTCCCAACACCGCGGTTCCGCCCGTATAGCCGATTTGGATATCTCCAGAAGTCAACGCGGCGACCAAGGTCGGTGCCTGTCGGATGAAAATAGTTTCAGCCGGCACGCCGTACTTCGAGAAAAAGCCTTGATCCTTGGCAACCCAGAGCGGCAGGACTCGCGCGTTTACCGCAGCGTGGGCGACGATGCTTTTGGGCGGCCCGGACGCGGCGTCGAGAGATTTTAGCGGGATCGATAGTCCGAAGATTACTAGAGACAGAAAAACATATTTCCCCATGACCTACTCCTTTTCTCGACACGCGATCAGAGTAATCGGAGATACAACTTCGTCACGGCGAACTATAACCCTAAGCCGAGCAGGTTGATCGCATTCTCGCCCAGGACTTTTCTCTTGTTCTCCGGAGAAATCTTCGTGCTGCGCGAAATCGGTCCGGTCACCTGGCCCGGCTGTGATGAATCCCAGTGCGGTGAATCCGTCGCGAGCACGAGCCGGTCCCCGCCGAGATACTCCACCGCCCACTCGAACAAGCCGTCTTCAAAAGGTTCGCACCCGACATAAACGCTCTCATTGAAAATATCCGACGGCTTACGCTTCTGCCAAGGAACCAGGTGCGGCAGCTTTTCCCAGTGCTCGTCCATGCGCGACAGCCACCATGGCATCTGCGACGCACCGGTCTCAAGGCAAATAATTTTCAGATTCGGATGTTTTTCCATCACACCGCCGCAAAGATAAACCATCAGACAAACCATGCTCTCGATGGTGCGCCCGACCATGTGCGAGAAGAAAAAGTTGTCGGCGAACCGTTCCTGGCCCATGGAGCCGGTCTTGGTGTCGTGGAAGATGATCGGCGTGTTGGTTTTCTCCAGCTCGTCAAATATCGGATCGAAATATGGGTCCCACCATTCTTTGCCGGGGATCGGCGTCGCTTTGACGTTGAGCGCCTTGCTGCCCAGCCCGCGCGAGCGATGCAGCTCCTTAATCGCTTCCTTAGTATCTTGCAGCGGAATCACTCCCGCCCACATGAGGCGTCCCTGCTGCTGCGAGGCGTACCAGTTCATGTAATTGTTCTGCGCGCGCGCGTAGGCGGCGGCAAGTTCTGGATCGTCGACGAACCACAGGATGTCCAGCGCGGGAGAATTGGGCGAGAGCACCGCGACGTCGATGCCGTCCAGGTCCATGTTGCGCACGCGGCCGTGCGGTGTCAGATCGGCTTCCGTAACCCATTCCTTCTTATCGGCCTTTTGCCGGCCAAGCTCGGAACCAATCATGATTCGATTGCCGATCAGCGTTTTGCGCCGCTCGTTGTCCTTGGTCGGAAGCTTGCGCGGCAAGAGCTCCTTGTACTTCGCTTCGACGGTTTGGTCCCAACTTTCCAGGTCGCCAACCAGGTGGCTGTCGAGATCGATCACTTTCATTCCATCTATCGCCATATCTTCATCCTTTCTATTTAGCGTGATGCGGCCTTGTTGCCCAAAGCCTGCTCAAGAAATCCACTTTTTTCCAGTTCTCGGAGAATGCTCTCGTCAATTAATCGATCTAAATTGATGTCGGCAATCTTGGGGTTTCGCAGTTTCATGAAACGTTGAATATTTTTGAGCCCATCGACCACCACGAAAGCCTTCTTGTCCGTGCGCCGCACATAATCGTCATAGCCGTCATTGGCCGCCATAGGGTCTGTGATACCAAGCTTCTTGGTCATGATTTCCATAACGGCAAGCTTATTCGCGGGGTTGAGAACAAAGCCGTGGCCCTCGATCAGCGCCCGTAACGCGTTGCGCATCGTCGCTTGATGGCTTGCCAAGAAATCGGCCTTGACCACGATGCTCGTGCCGACCAGAGGAATTTTCTCCACCTCCCCAAGAAAGTTATACCCGGACCGTTTTAGCCGCCGGCTAAAAACTCCGGCAAGGGCTCCCCCTTGAATCGTTCCGGTTTCCAGCGCTTGACTGATGACCCGCTGATCGCCGAAGGCTGCCAGAGAAATTTTGTCGCGCTCCGGGACCAAGCCAATCTGTTCCAGTGCCAACATCGCCGACATCCAGCCCGTGCCGCCGATGCTGGTCACGCCGATGCGCTTGCCTTTCATGTCGGCCGCCGTCTTGATCTCAGGGCGTGCGACCAGATCGGTTTGGATAAAGTTGGCGAACGCCGCGATGATCTTCATATCGAGTCCGCCGACCGCGGCGCCGAGTGTCGCCGTTCCACCCGTGTAGGCCATGTGCACATCGCCGGTATTGATGGAAGCAATCAAGGTCGGTGAACCGGGAATGAATACCGATTGCACGTCGAGGCCGTTCTTGGCGAAAAATCCCTTCTCCTGCGCCACCCACAAGGTCGTAACGACGGAACTCATCGACGCATAACCGACGACGATTTTCGTTCGGGATTGAGCGTTCCCTTTAGCCGGAATGAAGCAAAGAACGAGCAGTGCCGTGAAAATACAAAAGTGCTTTTGAAGCATTGAGACCATGTTGCAAGCCTGTTGTCGGGATAACAAAGCGGTCTGCTGCTGTCAATCAACACTTCTGCTGAATGACGGCCCAATCCAGCCTCAACATAGTGTTTGAACCCGATTGTTTGACAAACTCTCTTTCAAAGTCTAGTTGATCTTATCCGCGACGGAGTTTTACCGCATCACAATGATGACGAAGCTGACCCCTCTCCTGGTATTGTTGGCGTGGTTGCCATCGAACGCCCGCGCCCAAGCAAACTTCTATAACGGCAAGACTTTACGAGTCATCGTCGGCAGCAGCGCAGGCAACACTCAAGATCAGATGACTCGTTTGGTCGCGCGCTACCTGCCAAAGTATATTCCAGGCCATCCCAATGTCATCGTCGATAACATGAGCGGCGCCAGTTCGATGATCGCCGCGAATTATCTTTTCAAGCTGGCCAGACCCGACGGTTTGACTATCGGCACTGTTTCCCGGGCGCTCTATTTCGATCAGCTCGTCGGCCGCAAAGAGGTTCAGTTTGACTGGTCAAAATTCACCTGGATCGGCAGCCCAGTCGAAGGTCATGAAGTGCTTATTATCGCCGGTAGCACCCCGTATAAGAGCATCCGTGAAGTGCTGAACGCGGGCCAATCGCCAAAGTGCGGCGCTTCCGGGACCACTTCGACGGGCTATTATATTCCTAAGCTCGCCAACGAAATCTTCGGCACAAAATTTCACATCGTCACTGGATACGGCGGCGGCGCGGAGCTCGATCTTGCCATCCAGCGCGGTGAGACCCAATGCCGCGCGACCAGCGTCTCGGGCTTTACCGGTTTCGGGGCGTTTCGGGATTGGCGCCAATCGGGCTCGGCGCGGGTGTTGCTTCAAACCGGTCGTAAGAGAGATGCCAAATTACCCGATGTCCCAACGATTTATGAGCTTATGGATGATTTCAAAACTCCCGAGTGGGGCCGGCGCTTGGCAACCGTGATGTTATATCCCGGCGAGTTCGGATGGCCGATGGTCGCGCCACCTGGAATATCGGTGGACAGGATAGATATACTCCGCACCGCATTCAAGAGCGCGCTCGCCGATAGCGACTTGGTTATGGAGACAAAGAAAAGGCAGTTAGAATTGTCGCCTTCCGGCGGCGAAGAACTTGAAAAATTGGCAAAGGAAGTGATCGCTCAACCGCGCGATATCATCGAGCGCATGAAGGGCCTGCTTGGCGATTGAGCTATCGAATCACGAGCCCGTTGTTCGTTGTCAATTAGGACCATATCGCTATGTCATGCTGAGCGAAGCGAAGCATCTCGGAGTTTCGAAGGTGTCACAAAATCGAGATTCTTCGGCTACGCCTCATAATGACACTACGCGGCCATAAAGTTTTTAACAACGAGGAGAAAGAGCCTTGAAACTTCGAGTCGGTAATGCGTGTTGGCATGCGTTTCATGTCCAGCATGCCGCGGTGGCGCTCGAAGCCGGTTACTTTGCCCAAGAAGGCATCGACGTCGAAATCGTCCACGCCAAGATCAATCCTAAAGCAATTGAATCGAGCCGGCCGGGTGGCGAGCGTTACGATGAAGTCGGCACCGTAGTGCGCGATATGATCGCCTTCGGCATCGACATTATTCCCGACGTCCATGTACGCACGCCGTTCGCTGAACGCGCGCTCGGCAATGATGAAGTGCGAATCATTGGCGGCTGGCGCAGCCAGTTCCGCGGCAGCTTGGTCGCTGCTCCCGGCATTAAGTCGCTGCACGATCTGCGCGGCAAACGAATCGGTGACTGGTACAAGGGCGGCATCGCCACCATGTGGTACGAGCAGCAATTGCGCAAGGCAGAGATCGATCCCGAGCGCGATGTCGAGTGGAAGA